>Ga0335071_10000031_pt1 | contig 177013 bp, 152 predicted proteins | sample Lox_Sample_15_FD_206724 | JGI IMG/M metagenome (GOLD analysis project Ga0335071, IMG submission 206724) | Soil microbial communities from Loxahatchee National Wildlife Refuge, Florida, United States - Lox_Sample_1.5 | ecosystem: Environmental > Terrestrial > Soil > Wetlands | place: USA...
TCACAGCTCATTGAATTACAGACCACCGGCACCGGAGACATTTTATCCCCTTCAGTTAGCCAATGCCTGAAGGACAAAACTAAACTACGCACTGGCACATAAACTGGGGGCAGGTCAGATGGAGCAGGAAATAATCTTTGTCTTTTGTCGATAGACGCACAAACATCGAAATTTGTAACCAGCCTTCGGACGTATGTCGATCAACCGTGCTGGACTCCAGATGGAGATACTGTCTTATTTTATATCGAGGGCCAAAAGTATTACGCTACTAACCTAAATGACAACACCGTTAGATATTATCCTTATAATGCATTGCCCAATATATCCCTTTCGGATTATGGCAAAATAGTTCATGGTGTTTTTCCATATGCACGAAACTGTCAAATCATTGAGATTGATAGAAGCAATATGACACCGAAAAGAATATTAGCTCAAAATAGTTGCCGTTATCGAGATTTATTATTTTCACATGATTTAAGGCATTTATTATTTTCTAAAACGGATCGATATAATGGCGACTATAGTTTATGGATAGAAGAAATCAAATAATCATATGATTAATGCCGAGCATACTTATTACAAAACATATCTTGACTTTCAGCGAACGCTCGATTACATTTACCTCTATCAGGCGGAGGCAAACCTTATAAGATTACCTTGTTAATGTTTTTTCAGCAATAACTCCCGTCCATATATCAAAGACTGGACGGGGAATTTCCTTAAAAACATAACGAGGTGCTCCATGAAAACGGTCATGCGACACGGTAATTGTCTAACCCTTTCTTCTTTTTCCCTTCGTTTCCTCGCTTGTTTTTTCTTGACACTATCATCCTGCATGGATCACACCACTGATCCAGTTGCATCAAGCCCGTTTACCACAGCCCCTGGAATCCAATTAACACAGACGGGAGAGGCATCTCAAATTGGCTGGCTGCAATCCGGCAACGTGATTGCCTATAATGCACTTACGCTGGATGGGTCCATGATGGCTGGGACCGTAAAAAGCGTCAATTGTGATTCAAAAATGATAACCGTCTTGGATGCAACAAGGCGGGACTTCAATCAATTTCAGACTGCAGGGGACTCGGTCTTTTATGTGACATTGAACCTCGATAATTCAACAAGTACGTTTTTACGGTCCGGCTTTTCTGTTCAGCCGACAGAAAGTCTTACACACTGGGCAACCGTTAGCGCAGTAATCTCACCGGATCGAAATCTTGTGGCCGTCAACGGTCCAATTGATTCAGTCTTTGTTATTTCCACCAAAACGTTGTCGCAAAGGAGTTTCGCGTTGCACTTATATGAATATCCTATGTTATTCTCGCCCGACTCGAAAAAATTACTACTTTCATCAGGCAGAATATTGGATATCACAGACGGATCATCGACAAACCTTCCTTCGCCGTTACCGCAGTACCCTATGTTAATTCGTTGGAATGAGACCGGCCTTTGGGAGCTCAGTTGCACGCAAGATACGTTGCCGACTTATTATCTCACGAATCTTCTTAACAATGAATCTACTGCAATTTTGCATGCTCCGCAGAACACTGGGTATAGCCAAATGTGTGCATGGTCATCCGACAACAAGAAAATTGCGATAATTCGGATGGCAACTCTGCTGAACACTGTCCCTGCAGTCATGAACTTATATGTTTACGATATGACCACTCAAACCGTCAAGTTCATCGTTGGTGTCAATGTACGTATACATAATTCAAATCTGGCTGGACTTAACTCGTTCTCATTTTCTCCGGATGGCAAAAAAATTGCATACTCCGTAGAAGGCAATATTTACTACCAGAATCTCTAAGCAACTTATTTTCGCCTCAAGGCCGCCTAACCAGCGGCTCAAGTGGCGCTTTACGCCATGCTGCCTTTGGCACTCACTGACGGATCCAGCTGTCGGCGAATGCACCGCGCGAAAAATCAAAGGAACTGAAATGAACAACCGCCACGTCCGCGCAACGAACCACATGGAACTAGCTGTACGTCGCCGCAGCTTAGCCCCGGTCCGTTAGCCCGCACAAGGAATCGTATATTATGACTCTGCTCAAACTAGCATTGGGCCTACTTCTCCTCACTGCTTCTTGCGTCGCTCAAACGATGGTTGGCCTGCAAGGAGGCATTAATTGGTCAAACTACGATATCAAGCCTACCCCCGGGAACGTCTACGGAACTGGATTAGGCCCCAATTTCGGCCTCCTCGTCCAATCCAAATTGCCCAATGAGCTTTATGTCATTGGAGGCCTGTCCTATGTCGAAAAGACTATCCCGTGGTTGGTTCATCTGTATCTTGAATCAAGCAGTCCGGACATCGAATTCCACTACGAGTTTACTCAGCTCTCGGTCTCTCTCAAAAAGGAATTTCCAATCTACGGTTTGGGACCCTACATCATGGTCGGCGGAACATGCGGATTTCTAAATTCCGCTTCGTATGTTGACGATCGATTCGGCGGGCCAGCATCTACCATCGGCTGGTCAAACGATGCTAGGAGAACTGACTTCGACCTTAACCTGGGTCTCGGACTATCCTACCGTCTCGATGACGCTGTGTCGATCTTTGCCGATGTTAAATATTCGTATGACCTTGTTAGCCTAAGCAAAGAGGGATCAGGAAATACATACATTAGAAGCACACAAGGCTCGTGCGGCATCTTAGTCGGACTCTAGCGTGCGGGCTAACCAGCGGCTCAAGCTGACGCAAATTGCCGTCTCACGGCGTTCCCTGAGCCACTACGTACACTTGTGGGCTGACCTCGTTAGAAAAAAACGCTTTTCCATTACTTGTTTTCACTATCCTGCTAATCGCACCAAAGCCCGATTCTGGAGGAGGGATACCTGGAATAATTATCTGCTGGAAGGTGCTACCGTTCCACTGATAAGATTCATATCGAGCGCTGCAGAACCAGACATCGTTTGGTGAAAAAATATTTATAACCAAAGCAACGCTCCCAAAACTGTGGAATGGAAGCCCCAACGACGATAAATTTGTGGCTGCAAAGTTGAGAGATTGACCTTTTGATTGAAGGAGAAAGGAATCGAATCCGCCAAGATACAACTGGAGAGAATCCGTGGCTGAGCACCTGTAAGCATTGATATCAGTCAAAACACTATAGTCTCCTGGCAGCGAAATCACGTTTTCAACGGTATCCTGATTATCAAATAGTTTAGACCATTTTATTCCGTCATATTTCCAGTATTGTTCATAATCCGATCCTGAAGCAAGAGATGAATATCCTGAAGCGTAGATTTCAGTTTTTGAAACGCCGTTAACATGATTGAAAGTGAAATTTGTCGGCGCCTTGGAATAAACCCACTGTGAGCTGTATCCATCCTTCGTATATACCATCCCACTGTCTCCAACGGCAATAAAGAAGCCATTTTTATCTGTCCAAACCGAGTACAGCACTCCTGGAGTTTGAAATTGATACCCGCTCCATTTTTTTGTCGAATTGTCAAACTCAGCTATTGCCGGTTTCTCACCAACGTACAGCAAATATCCAGCGGCAACCATATAACGGTTATCGCCTGTCACGTCATTTGGTATTGCGAAAACATCCGTGAATTGGATTGTATCTTTCCATTCGGTACCATTCCAATGCAATGCTATGTAACTTGTCTGACCAGGAACGGTGGGACCATGAAGATTTCCGACGACCCATGCATCGTTATCAGAAAACGCCCACACCCCACCTACTTCTGACGGCCACCAGGCAATCGTATCGGTTCGCCAAGTAAAATTTCGGTTACCAGGAGGAGAGTCGCAACTGGTTGGCGAAGGGGAATTGGTCGGTGGCTCTTTTCTGCAACTAACCGAGAGGAGAAACAGAGTAATAAATATGATTAAAGTAGATATCTTCATACGAAGGTCATGTTCCGAAGTGCCCCATCCGCCCCGTTAGAAGGTCGCGATAATGCTGATAAGTTTCAATACCGGGTATAAGATAGAAACAACCCGAAAGGAACTATCATGCAATTACAAACGGCGGTTGATTTTGTGGCAACAGCTGCAGCTCGCCTTGAAGAATCCGCCTACCCAAACGCAATCATCCTTCCAAACTTTCCCTGTTCGATTCAGCTTGACTATTACTCTTGCGGTGCGAAATCGGCCTACACCATCCCGAAATACTTCGGTAAACGCTGCACTCCTCTATCAGTCGAGCTCGAACTCCGCACCGCCTATGAAGGAACCTCTATCAGCGACATCAAAAGAGTGCTTAAGAGACACGGACTCAAGTATCGAAAGATCCGCGATCTGAGGAGAGCAATAGATGACGGACATCCTGCGCTTCTTTCTCTGTATGAACACTGGCATTATCCAGTCTGTTATGGACAATCGGACTCGCATTATTTTGTTATGAAACCATCGCTGGGAGATATGGGCAGCTTGTCGCGTGCAGTCAGAAAGAAGAAGCTTAAGCGGGTGTGGGATGGGTGGGGTTTGGAGGTCAAGTCTCACTGAAACTTCCAGACCCCGTGCCTCGTAATGCTTATGCATAGAATAAAAGGAGGTCTCTCATGAAGCATAACATTTCTATGTTCTCAGTTGTGCTGCTCACTGCCGTGGTATTTAGCCAGATTAACGCCCAAACAAAATGTATCTGGATTGTCAACTCACAAGATGGAACGCAAGTTCAAAAGATCGGACTTTCGCTCTCTCTCGTCAAGCTCCTGAGTAGCACTGGTGGAGATTTCGACGTCAACGGCGTAAAAATGTCCTATGAATCACTCCTGCATGTATATCGGGATGGCTCTACTAAACGAATAGAAGACAGTACCGGAAAAGGCGAGACAAAAATCTACGGTGGAAAGTTCGATCAGGAAATGAAAGAAAGCTCCGAAATGCAGGACCAGCTCATAGTTGAAAGCTCCGACAGCGGGTCGCAGCCCACAATATCCAAAGTGCCTGTGAAATCAGTTGGAGCCGTCGGCATTGTTCTGGCGATGATCGGGTCAAAAGATCTTGACCGTGACATCGACAGGATCGAATCGGCGCTTGAACAAGGCGGTGTGCTCTATATTCGGGATGAGCAAAAAGATTCTCGGTTGTGGATCTACGTGAATTGACAACAACCAGTGGTTGTTACGCCATCTGCACTTGTCCATTCTTCATTCGGTCCCTCTTCTCACGGTTTGATATAGCACCGTTTTATATGCTTTAAATGATTGCTGCGTCCGACCGCATAAACATTGAGTAGTTATCTGCCGTTCTTGAATATCGCCATTTTGATTTTTTTTGGCTATCTCCTTTTTGCGGACGGAAGGTCGCATTTTGTCATTTCGCAGGTTACCTATGGTGTATGACATGATGACAAAATAGTATTTTGTCACTTCGTCAATGACACAACTTTTGAAGAAATGATACGATGAATCTCTTAGGATTGTGGAAGATGACAAAACCCCCGGCTTCTCTGGCAATCGCTATGCGGAAAAAGAGAACTCCTCAGACATTTAGCAAAAAAGGATAGTACTGGTATTCGGCACTAATCGGTTTCTTTTTCTTCGAGTAAAATGAACGATGTTACGAAAAAGAATATTACATATAGAATGTTGCACTCCATACCATCATTTCGTAAATTGATCAACCTAATCTTGTTCTTTTGAGGTGGTTACCAAGCGGTTACCATTTGAGAGAAAAATAGGGAAAAATTTACTTATTGAGAGTTTGAAGTAATAGATAACCGTCGAAATTCACCAGAGTTCGCAACACTTAACCGGCGCCATCGTCTAACGGTTCAGGACGGAGCCCTCTCAAGGCTCAAATACGGGTTCGATTCCCGTTGGCGCTACTTGTTTCCCCGCTTCTCCCCTCATCAGCAAACGCAATGACCGCAGCTGCGCTTTGTCCTTCCTGATATCTCAAAGTGGTCATCGTTAACAAGCAGTTCAGGATCAGTTGCGGACTTTTCCATGAAGTCAAGGAAGCTCTTGCGGTTTGCTGTGCGGAACAGAGGGACGATTTTCGAGAAGAACGGGAGCTGTCGCTGGCGGCTGAGCTCGTAGCATTGACCGCCGGCCCCTTACACCGCCGCGGCATTTCGTGCAGTGACAGCGGCAATTTTCGCGCGCAGCAGTTTTCGCTCCGCCTCGGACCTCGTCATGCTCATGGCGGTCTCGAACGCGCGCAGCGCTTCTCCCCTTCGTTCAAGCTGCGCATAAATATCCCCGATCAGACTGTGATAGATGTAGTACGTCTCGATCTTCTTTTTGTCCCCGACGTTTGTCAGAATATTCAACGCCTCGCGTGCGCCCCAAACTTTCATCGCAGCTACCGCTTTGTTCATCTCCAGAACCGGGGACGGAGAGATCCGGCAGAGCGCCTCGTACAGCTCAAGGATCCTCGGCCAGTTCGTCGCTTCAAAACTCCCGGCGGTGGAATGCTCGAAGGCGATCGCCGCTTCAAGATGGTACCTGCTGAGCGAACCCCCGAACGCCGACTTGTTCATGTATTCGTTCCCGGCGACGATCAGGCCGAAATTCCACTTGCTCCGGTCCTGATCCTGCATCAAGATAATTTCCCCTTCCGGCGAGAGGCGGCTGTCGTTCCGCGATGATTGGAAGCACATCAACGCCATCAGCGCATAGGTCTCCGGCAGACTGGTGAGCGGGTTCTCCGTCAGCATTGCACAGAGGAGCATCGCTTCTTCCATCAGATCCTTCCGGATCAATTCTTCGGATTCGGTCGAATTATACCCTTCGTTGAAGAGGAGGTAGACTGCGTTCAGCACCTCTTCGGTCCGGGACCTCACTTCGTCCTGCGACGGGATCGCAAACTCAACCTTGTTGTTTCTGAAGAATTCCTTTGTTCGGTAGAGCCTCTTTGAAATCGTCTCTTCGGAGGTGAGGAATGCCCTAGCAATTTCACCGGTGCTGAACCCGCAGAGCACCTTCAGGATGAGCGTAACCTGGTTTTCTTCGGGAATGGAGGGATGACAACAGACGAACATCATTCTGAGCATGTCATCTTTGACGATCTCTTCATGCCCCGGTTCGTCCATCGTCTCGGGGATCGACAACGGCGGGCTGGGAAGATCGGATCCCTCGCCGGCGGCAAGTCTGATGGCATGCTTATTCCGTCTTAGGATGTCGACGGCTTTGTTCCTCGCGGCGCGGTAAAGCCAGGCGGACGGGTTGTCGGGAATTCCGTTCACCGGCCAGAGCTGCACCGCAAGAAGGAGGGCATCCTGCACCACGTCCTCGGCGATCTCGAGGTTCTCCGTTCCGAACGTTCTCGTCAATACTGAAACGATCTTGCCGGACTCGTGGCGAAAAAGGTGATCGACAAGCTTATCGACGTTATCGGGTTTCATCGGTACAAAATTGTTGTGCGGTTTGCCATCCGCACCCACATCTTGGACGGTTATCCTTAGTCATGGCTCGATTTTACATTCTGCACTTTGACTTCTATCTTCTTCCTTCTGTATTCTGACTTCTGTCTCCTGTATTCTATTCTCACTCCCCTCTACTTGTAGACAACGATCTCCCTCACCTCCACGCTGGCATCCTCATGGTCCATGATCGGGCATTGTTTTGCCATTTCGACAGCCTCGTCGAGGTCGCGCGCTTTGACGGTGCAGTAACTGCCGACAACCTCCTTCCCTTCCGCAAAGGGTCCGTCCTGCACCCGCTTATCTTTTGTTTTTATCACCTTAGCATTCGACGATAAGCGCAAACCGGGGGTAAGCCTCCCTTCCTTCATTAAGGCCGACGTCCACTCCTGCCATTTCATCGCCTCCTTCTGAAATTCTTCGGAAGACGCCTTCTTTTGGTTTGTCCCAAACCTGAAAAGAAACATAAACTCTTTCATTCCTCTCTTCTCCTTTCCTGAAATGTCAACTTTTAGATCATTTGATCGAGTGTTCTTATTTCCCGCTCCGGATGTCTCGTAATGGAGGGAATGAAATTCAGCTATTAATTAAGATGATCTTTCTCTCTGCAGGCCTGAAATACCACGATAACAGCGTCAGGACGAGGAGGAGGAGCGAGGGAAGAATTGTGCTCGCGGGATCCCCTGCGGCGAGATGTGAATACATCGCTCCGGTCATGGCAAAGAAAAAGCCGGCATAGGCCCATTCCTTCAACAGGGGAAACTTAGGAATAAGTACCGCGATAACGCCGAGAATTTTCCATGCACCGAGGAGGGGAAGAAGATAAAGAGGATAGCCGAGGTGAGAAATCATGTCCGATCCCCCTTGTCCCGCACTCATTTTGAACAACTGCCCTCCCCCGGTCGACACCATTCCCAACGCAAGCCAAAGTGTGCCGATCCAATAAATGATCTTATTTTTCTTTGTCATAAAATGCTCCTCTTTCCGTTTTGATCTTTTCTTTTTGCACCATTAATCGTCCATCCCCTTTCCATCGAGGATGTGCCCCGTATATTTTTCGATCCTCGACTCCCGGGTTTTGGATTGCTTGGGTTGAGAAAAATAATAGAGATATCCTCTTTGCCGTCCGGGCGTCAACGATTCAAAAGCTTTTTTTAAGGCCGGCATCGTATCCAGCTTAATTTGAAATTCTTCAGGAACTTTGTAGTCTGAAGTCTTCTTCAGAACAACTTTAACGCCGGCCTTTTCCACCTCGATCGCTTGATAAATATAAGCCTTCAGGATGGTTTTCATCCCGACGATTTCCCGGACGTTGGTGAACCGGATCTGGCGCGCCGACTGCACGTTCTCCGTTTGCTGGATCAGAATATGGTGAGTATCCTTCAGCAGGGCGCCTTTGAAAAAGAGGAAGGCGCAGTATTCCTTGAACCCATGGATCAACACTACGTTCTTATTCTGGAATGAATAGCACGGACACCCCCACTTCAATTCTTCGGTCAGGCCGCAGTCAAGTGCGATCGTCCTCATTTTTTCGTATTCTCCTCCCCACTTTTTGGTCTTATGAAAGAAGAAATCAACCTTAGGGTTCATCCGTGCCGGAGAATTCTTGCCGTTCATGTTATTGCCCTTTGCCATGGGATGCATTTGTAGTTTGTTCATGAATTTTTTTCATCGGTTATGGGCCGGTTCGCGCACTTCAACACTTCCGCCGCTTTCAAAGATCGGGCAGCCTCTCGCCGTTTCAATCGCCTCGTCAAGACTGCCGGCTTTGATGACCTGATATCCCCCGATGGTCTCCATCCTCTCCAAGAAAGGACCGTGAATTAATTCCTTTTTTGCTCCGGAGAGAACGGTACCGCCGGCCAGCAAACGCTCGCCGCTTCCCAGTTTCTTCCTGTCTTCGAGTTCACCTAGCCACTTCCGCCATTTTAACAATGAGCGTTGAAGTTGTTCAGGGGATGCATCGGCAAAATTGAACCTACTCCTGAATATCAGCAAATATTTTTTCAGTTTCTTCCCTTTTGTCCATGTGGCATTATCAGACCCTTTTTGAACTCTATAATAACAACGAATGAGGAAGAAAAATTTGGACTGGAGAGATTGAGATCTTTGAAATGTGATTTTTGGCTTAGTTTTAGGCGAAAATACTTGAGGGGGCAGATTCGGCCGCTTTGTCTCACCGTCTGGCAGTGTTACAGTCCCGCATTCGGAGCTTTTGGGACGATAGTTCTCACGTTCCCGATCTTAGATCGGGGAGGGAGTGAATCTAGTTCTCGATGTGTTCAACCGGAAGACTAGCTGCCGAAGCGACTGCCAAACTGAGTTTGGGAGCGAGATGGGAAATTTTCAAACTGTAACACAACCTACCGTTTGCAATTCTCGCAATTTCTTTTTAAAGTGTCTGCCACACAAGGGGGATCTTGGGGCGCACGCAGGCAGAATTCTCTCCTAACTCCATTATTCCCATGTTTAGATGGCGATGAAGCACCTCGCTGGCACTTCGTCGGCAATCGTCAGAGTGCAAGGGGGTGAATCATGAAACACTTTAGAGCGGCAATCCCCGCGATCGTGATGCTCGCGCAGCTCCAATCAATCCGATCCTGCAAGAACAATGCGACCGCACCTGTTCTGGAATCTACACCCGTTCAAGCGGCGGAGCAACACGTGACTCCCGTCCAGCGCACACTCCCCCGGATGAGATCATCAGAAGGGAAGGAATCCGGTCCATCCACTATTTCGAATATTATTCCACTGCGCGCAGCACGCCTCCAGAGAGCATGTTCAAGCTCCTCACTGAATATTACCTGGATTCCACTCATCTGAAGACGATGCAATACGACGGCGGAATGACCTATTGGTATGTAAGTGTCTTAGATACAAACAAGGAATAGAGGCCTAGCCTCCATCCAAACTGTGCGCAAAATTGTCGTTGATACGAATGCCGTATATCCTGACCCGGTATTTACGCCGCAAAAAAAATACGGGCTCCCTGACCGCTACTCGGCGTCGCTCCCGTAAGATGATTCCTGGGGCTGGAGTATGCCGCTACTCGCTCGGTTGCAGCAGAAACATATGAACTTCAAATTTCCGAAACTTTCATTTTCAGCGGTCACAACTCTTGAGGCTGCGGTCGTTGTGCTTTCCCTGTCCCAATCCCTCGTCATGGGCTGTGATATCCTGAGTCCCCAGACGCAGCCGGACCTCTCTACAATCCCGTGGGGCTGGCTCACCGGCAAAATCGCGTTTGTGAATCAGGACGAAGGGGAGTATGCCTCGGGCGAGCGCATCTACATCATTGACCCCGGTGACAGATCGGTCAAGTCGGTTGTCTCCTCCGACCAGACTGACGACTTTGTCGGGGCATTTATTTCCCCGCGAGGCGATCAGATAGCCTATAATGAGCTGAGCAGATCTTCGGTCTTGGATCTAGGCAGCGGTACGCTGACGAGGTCCGATACAACATATGTCATCGGATACACACGTCACAATTTTCCTGTTTACTCCTCCATATACGGAACCCACGAGATGATAATAAACGGGAACAAGGTCAAGTTCGCCGTTGATGCACGCTCGAACATCGCCTTTGGCCCTGGTGACGCCTATGCGGTTTATTGCACGCCGAATCCCAGCGGTTACATTCAGCTTGTCAGGCTGGATCCACAAGATTCTTCATACCACTTCATCGGAGCTTCGATGCTGGGTGATACGGTGACAGCGGCCGGCAATCCTGACATCTCGGAAGACGGAAAACAGATCGTGTACACAAAGAGCTTCGTGAACGTGAACCGCGGGAGCGAAATCTGGATCATTAATATGGACGGGTCCAACGATCATAAGATCATCAGCGGATATGAGACCTCCTTCGATTATGCGATGTGGTCGCCGGATGATAAACATGTCGTCTGCTCCTCGACAGATTTGGAACCAAACTATGGTTATGGTTCCAGTAACAGAATTATGATTTACAGCACGGATTTGGACAGCTTGCAGCAATTGATAAACATCAACGGCGATTACACCTCGTGGACGAAGTAACTGCGGCTCTTGTTGCTCCCCTTATCGGCCGCTCAACTTCAGAACCAGCCGCCGGCCCTTCGATAGCGATCGATAACGCCGACATATCGCTCCGATCATCCGCAGGCTTAGTCTATGCGCTATGGACAATGCATTGCAGACTGTCATAGGACCTATCATCGCAAAATTCTCACATTCTCCACAGAACGATAGACGACACATTTCATTCACGATCAATTCAAAGCACACATGAAAATTGACCACGCATTCAGACTTTTCACGTTATCAGCTCTCATACTCCTCTACCTTTCTCTCAACGGTAGTCTTCTTTCGCAGATCAGCCAGGGTAAAGATGTTCAGCTTGCAAGCGGAGAGTTTACGGCACAGATCAACGGGCTGAAGCTCTGGTACAGAGTCTCCGGCTCCGGTCCTGTTTGCATCCACCCAACCCCCGGCTGGGGACCGAGCAGCGACATGTATTTTCTGACGCTGAAACCGCTTGAAAAAATCTTCACCATGGTCTACCTGGATACCCGCGGCTGCGGCCGCTCGGAGCGCCCCGATTCAAACGCCTATGCGATGAAAAATTTTGTCGACGACCTCGAAGGGCTGAGAAAACACCTCGGGGTTGAAACGGTATGGCTCATGGGACACTCCGACGGAGGTCCGATGATACTGAATTATACGTTCGAATACCCTCATCGCGTGGACGGATTGATCCTCGCAGACGCCCCGGTGGGGAACACGTCTCAGAGCAATGAACGGATCGAGCGGATGCAGCTGAGAAAGAACGAGCCCTGGTTCGACAGCGCCTTCAAGGCCTTCCGGACGATGCCGACGACTCAAAAAGAATTTGAGACGATGATTCAAACCATCCTCCCTTTCTTTTTCTCGTCGATCGAAAACCTGGAAAAGAACCGGTGGGTGTTCGAGAAAACAACTGTCTCGTTCGCCGCGCAGCGGGGACGGGGAATATCCGACCAGACATCAGCGGATTTGGACACATTTCTGCCGGCAACAAAAATACCGGCCTTCATTGTCGCAGGGAGTGATGACTTCATCTGCTCTCCCGCCGCCGCGCAGCGCCTGCACGACGAGATCCCCGGCTCAGCGCTCCTGATCATCAACAAGGCCGGACACTTTCCATGGCTTGAACAGCCGGAAGTTTTTTTTGGAGGAATACGCGCGTTCGTCTCTTCATTGAAAAAGGGGGGCGAATAATATCATCGATGGTCCTCCCCCGACCGGGAAATATTATGTGAGGTACGAAGCTCATCACACGGGCATTTTTTCACTTTGGCCGTCGTTGGAAATCGATTCAATGCCAGCACTTGGACTTGAACCGGGGGGCTCCAACGCCGGCACAGCATACTGAATAGACCGATGAAAAAGATTTGTCTTCTCATTCTCTTCATATCCATCCTGCCCGGGCGGACGATCGCCGGCGACCTCAAGGATACGACGAACCGGGCCGACTACATTCTTATCGCTCCTGCCTCCTCCTGCGCGGCCGCAGAAACGCTGGCTGCCTTCCGCCGCGCTAAGAACGGTCTGGCCACGATGGTCGTGGAATTGGACACGATCTATGCGCAATTCGGCGGCGGAACAACTCCTGATACCGCACTGAAAAGTTTCGTGCAGTATTCGCTCTCGAACTGGAGCGACCCCAAGCCGCAATTCTTTGTTCTTGCGGGGAACACTGACGCGATTCCATCCCATCCGGAGCCCGAGACACTTATCAATGCCGGGGCCACAGTGTTCGACTCCACCTTGATGATCGATCAATGGTTCATTGAGCAGATGGACAGCACAGGGCTTCCGCACACCCGCGGATGCATCGCCCGCTTTCCGGCGTGGGATTCATCGGCGCTTTCGACCATGATCGCAAAAACGATCGAGTACGAGGACGACACCGCGACGGCATGGACGAAAAGAGTAATTTCTTTGGCAGATTTCGACTCTCTCGACGGCGGTTTTATTTTTGAGAGTGATGCGGCACAGCTTCGCTCTCGTTTCTGCACGGTGTGGAGCGACACGATCCCGGTCGATATCAGAGCATCCTCGCCGAACCACATCGACACAATGAGTTTCCTGAAACTCTGGGATGCGGGGGCTGCGATCGTATCGTATTGCGGCCATGCGAATCAGGTCGTCCTCTCGGCCACAGATTATTTCACGACCGCGGACGTCGATTCTCTCACCAACGGCAACCGGCTCCCCGTCTGTCTGTTTGGAGGATGCGACCTGACATACGACACGCGCCCGCCGATCTCGATTCCGACACACCTTCTTCAAAAAAGCAATGGCGGGGCCGTGGCAGTCATCTCCTCGGAGGGATTGAATTATGAGTGGCAAACCTATATGTTTTATGCCGCGATGGTCGATTCATTGATTGCAAAGAGGGAGCAGCCGATCGGCCCGGTTTTCGAGGAGGCAAAGCCAGATGCATACTGGTATGAGATGACAAAAAGATTTACGCTCCTTGGCGACCCCGCATTGGTCATCAAGCATCCCTCGGCAGCGACGGCTGTCCCAGTACGGCATGCGCAGCCCTCGAGTTTCGTCTTGGCGCAGAACTACCCCAACCCGTTCAATCCTTCAACAGTGATCAGTTACCAGCTGTCTGTGAACGGACGCGTAACGCTGATGGTGTATGATCTTCTCGGCAGGGAGGTAGCGAAACTGGTCGACGAAGAGAAGCGCCCCGGCTCGTATCGGGTGGTCTTTGACGGCTCGAGGTTGGCAAGCGGCGTTTATTTTTATCGCCTGACAGCTTCGGGCTTCACCGAGACAAAGAAGCTGATGCTCCTCAAATGACCCGATGAACGGAACATTTTCGACAGCGGGAACGCTGCCGCATCCGCTCACGCCGTCCTGTTCAGTTTCCGGTAAATGCTGAAATAGACGAGCGCTGCGTTTGCCAGCATCAGAGCGCTCGTCGTGAAAAAGACGTACCGCATCCCGAAGATCGATGCGATCTCCCCTCCCATTGACGCCCCCGCGAACGCACCTAAGTACGCAGCCGACATGCTGAACCCGAAGACTCTTCCCGCAAGTTCGTCGGGAGTGAGGCGCTTAATGAGCGTATTGACCGACGGGTTCAAACCGGCCGTGGCAAGTCCGAGCAGGAACCGGAGAGCGAGGAGCTGCCACGGGTCGCTGACGAACGCCTGCGGAATAAAAATGATTCCCGCCGCAACGAGGGCGACGAGCATCACCTTCTGAGGACCGATTTTGTCGGAGATTTTTCCGAGACGCGGCGCCGCCAGGATATTCGCCAGCCCCGACGCGGAGAAGACGAGCCCCGATACCAGGGCAACATGCTGGGCATCGGCGGAGAGCTGGCTGACGTAGATCGTCACGATCGGTTCGATGGAATAGAGTCCGAGCATCAGCATGAAATAGGTGGCAAAGACCGTGACCGTCAGCCTCTTGTGCGGAATGCTCTGCCACACCTGCGTTGCCCCCGGGGTCTTTTCGCTCGGGCGGACGAAGGTTTCCTTCACAAAAAAGAGGGTGGTAAGAAATGCGACCATCAGCAGTCCCCCCGTGATGAAGAAGATATACGGCAGACCGAGGCTCTCGGCGATGTATCCGCCGATCATCGGACCGAGGAGCGAACCGACGATGCTGGAAGTGGAGAGCGTCCCCAGCGCCCAGCCAGCGTGCTCTTTGTCCGTCTGCGTTGCGATGAGCGTAATGCAGGCGGTGGTGTAGCCGGTGATCGCTCCTTGCAGGAACCGGAGCTCAATGAGCTGGTAGACGTCCCTCACGAAGCCCATGCAGAAGAGGACGATCGCCATGCCGAGACTCGCGCGGAGGAGCATCGGCTTGCGTCCTACCCTGTCGGCGGCGTATCCCCAAACCGGGGAAAAAACCGCCGAGACAATGAACGTGATTCCGAACGCGATCCCGGAATATTGTTCGATCAGGTCGGTTCTCCCGACGCCAAGTTGTCTGATGTAGAGAGGCAGAACGGGAGCGAGCTGGCTCATGCCGACGCTGGTGACGAACATCCCAAACCAGCAGACGATCAGATTTCTTCTCCACATCGGCATGGACATCAGGCCGTGGTTCCGGAAAACCGGAGGGAAATATCGGAGGGTATTGTACGCATTTATATTTATGGTATAACAAAAGTGTGGTTTTGTCAAACGCGAGAACAAAATTAGAACCGATTAAGGCTGCGCAAGGGTCGGTGCACCGTAAATGGCGAGTTTTTTGTTTGCGTTTGAGCCATAGAAAACGTAGCTTTCTTTTGCTGTAGGAAGCGTTCCATTCTGATTTTTCCCCGACGGACACAACTTCTGTGTCTCAAAATTAACCGAAACACCCTGGCAGAGGCGACGGGCGATTGCGTTTACGGACCCCGGCCGGTGCTGGCCTATTCGTTCGCGAGAGCGGGCAGCAGGCGCAGTCTCCGGCTTTCCGAAGGAACGTCATTGTTCTGCCGCTGCAACAAGCAACCGGAAGACCATGATGATCAACCGCAGCAAATTCGACCGGCATTTCGAAGCGCGTTACGCAGTCATAGCCTTCAGCCTCGCTTTACCGGCACTTCTTGTTATCTCCTGCTCTGCTTCTCCCCAGAGATCGAGCGAACCGCTGAGAATCGAGCTCTACTCGGGCGGCGGTTTCGTAGGACTCTACTCGGGCATTGAGATCACTGACGATGGCTGGGCCCGCCGGTGGAAGCGTATCGGAATGGGTGAACGGGAGTATTCGGACAGCACGACCCTTTCGATCGAGACGCTCCGCTCCCTTGACTCGCTTCTCACGAGCCGGGAATTGTTCGAGACCAAGTACGAACGGACGGGAAATATTTCCACGATTCTGGATGTTGAGAAGGGACCGAAGTCGTTGCACGTTTCGTTTGCGGGAAAAGAAGTTCCCGCAGAATTACCTTCAAGCCTGAAAACACTCATACAAACTGTCAAGACTTCCATCAAATAATAGGAAAGGGTTTGACGATGAAAACCCCCATTACCGGTGTTATCGGAGGTTTGGTATTCCTGATAGGGGTACACAGCGCGGACGGGCAGCAACTCGTAAAACAGTTAAAGACCGCCGTCCCGGCACGCGAGTCAATAGGGAGTGCGCAAAGGGCATCCGTTGATGCACAAACACCGGCTGCCAAACTTAAAGCACTCCTGGGCAAGAAAGCTCTGCCGGCAATTTCACCCCGCGTCCAAAACACTGCGAAGAACTCGGCCCCGGCCGCGAATCGAATCGGCCTGACGGCGCCGAGCGCCGTCGTTGCCGCAAAGGATGAGGGAATAAGGATGATCGTCGATAAGGAATCGGGGACTCCTCTCTATCTAAAGGAAACAACCCTTCCCCGTTCGGCGACAACTTCAGTCTCATCGGCAGGAAGCGCAACCGGAGAGGCGTACCGGTTCATCAACGACAAGAAAGCCTTGCTTCAGATCGATTCTCCGAGCGCGGAATTCGAAGTCTCAAACGTCATGCAGGATGAGCTGGGCATGACACACGTAAAAATGAAACAGACAAGCCATGGGATAGATGTCTGGGGAAAAGAAATGATCGTCCACATCGGCAGGGAGGGAACCGCCGCTTCGCTCACCGGACGCATCGCGCCAACCAGAAGCGCGGCTGTGCAGGTGAATCCGAGCATAACGAAAGAAGCGGCCGTGAATACGGTGCTCGCGGACATGCGGCGGAACCGTCCCATAAGAACGTTGCCGAATCGAATGCAATCATTGCTCGGCTATGCGGGACCTGCAGCGAAGGAGGTGATCTGGTTTGACAAGGACCAGACCGCTCACCTGACCTGGCACGTGGAGGCGCGCAACGGTATGACCGAAGACTGGTATTACTTTGTGGATGCAACCAATGGGAAAATCCTCGACCGGTACAATAACGTTTGCTCTGACGGCCCGACGACTGCCAACGGGACAGACCTGAACGGCGTCACACGGTCGTTTGGAACTGTTCTTACAAACAGCGTTTATTACATGATCGATGCATCGGAGCCGATGTTCGTCAGTGCACAGACCCATTTTCCCGACTCAGTTGCAGGGGCCCTGCAGTGCTTCGACCTGCAGAATCATGATGTCGGCATGCCGCTCTATTATGTGGCCTCTCTCAATAATGCATGGAACGATCCTGCGACCGTGTCGGCGCACTTCAATGGGATCACGACATACAATTTCTACAGGACAACGTTCGGCCGGAACTCGATCGACGACGCGGGAATGTCGATCTATTCGATCGTCCACGTTACCGAGGACAGCACGGCGCTCGACAATGCCTTCTGGAACGGGCTTTTCATGTGCTACGGCGACGGGGCGACTTACTTCAAGCCACTCGCCGGCGGACTTGACGTTGCGGCACATGAGATGACGCACGGGGTCACGCAGCATACCGCGAACCTTTTGTATCAAGGACAATCGGGGGCGCTGAACGAATCGATGTCGGACGTGTTTGCTACACTGGTGGACACGTTGAATTGGACCATCGGAGAACAGATCATCAAGGATCTGAGCACATTCCCTTCCGGCGCACTGAGGGATCTCTCCAATCCGCACAACGGAGGTTCGGAGGGATCGGCCGCCTGGCAGCCTGCGATCATGAGCGAATTCGGGAACACCGACGAGGACAATGGAGGCGTTCACCTGAACAGCGGGATCCCGAATCACGCCTTTTACCTGGTCGCCTCGTCGATCGGGAGGCACGAGGCCGGACAAATATGGTACAGGGCGTTGACGGTCTATCTGACCCGCAGCGCGCAATTTCTCGATGCGCGCATCGCCACGGCAGAAGCGGCCTCCGATCTTTTTGGAACCGGGAGCAACGAAGTGACCGTCGTGAAAAATTCATGGGATGCCGTCGGGGTCCTTGAAGGAACCCCCCCGTCCGGACCGCCGGCAACGCACCTTCAGGGGCAGGATTGGATCATCGCCGTGAACACCGACCCGGGGGATCCGAACTCGATCTATGTCGCCAAGCCCCTCCCCGGCGCATCGGGAGGTTTATCGCCGCTCACGACCACGTTGGTGCTCAACCGGCCGGCGGTGACCGATACATCGGGGCTCATCGTCTTCGTCGACTCCGATAACGACCTCCGCGCCATCACCTCCAACCCGAGTTCGCCGCAGGAAACGCTGGTCGACACCCAGCATGTCTGGTGGAGCGTAGCGATCGGCCCCGGGTCGAGCAGCCTCGCGCTGACCACCAAGTTCGTCGATACCTCGATCTATTATTTTGACCTTACCAATTCCGCCAACGACAAAAAGTTCACGATCACTACGCCGTCGTACGACGGCACAAATACGAACACTGCCCTCTACGCCGACGCGATGTCGTTTGATCCGTCGGGGAGGTATCTGTTGTACGACGTGTTCAACCAGGTGACGAATCAAACCGGCGCACAAATTGGATACTGGACCATCAATGTGCTGGATGTTGAATCGGGAACGATCCAGAGCATCTTCCCGCCGCTGCCGGAGGGGGTGAGCGTCGGCAATCCATCGTATTCAAAGGCTTCGCCGAACAGGTTCCTCTTCGACTATGTCGATTCCAAAGCGAACCGGTATGCGGTCATGGCGGCGGATTTCAACACCGGCGATGTGGGGATCGTCGCCGATTCGAACGGCGCCATAGGGTACCCCACATATTCGGGGGACGATAAGACGGTGGCCTACCACACTCTCACGAATTTCGAATCCGCCGAGCATGATGCAATCCAGCTAATGCCGATGCAGGGCGACTACCTCAACGGGACACACAACCCTGAATCGTATGTGGTGGACGCCACATTTCCCGTCTGGTTTGTCGTGGGGAGCAGGGTCACCGCGGTGGAAGAACCTCCTGTCCTGATCAGAGACTTTGTATTGGAAAACAACTTTCCGAACCCATTCAACCCAAGCACGACCATTCGTTTTGTTCTTCCTGAGCGGAGCCGCGTTCGGCTGTCAGTCTTCAACGCTCTTGGACAACAGGTTGCCGGATTGGTAAATGAGGAAATGAATGCCGGAACGTACGAGAGGACATGGAACGGATCGAACTGTTCAAGCGGAATCTATTTTTATCGCCTTGAAGCCGGAACCTTCGTACAGACAAAAAAACTCATCCTCCTGAAGTAGACGACATTCTAGTTTTTTCTCAAGCCCAGCCAGCAATGTCTGGGCTTTTTTATGCTCCTCTTATCTTCAATCGTTCAATCTGCATTTTTTGGCCCCGCGCGTCAATGCGTCAAAGGAACTTCATTCTTGATTTTGCAGTTATTGGAGCAGAACGCTGTTTCCTTTTCTTAAACTCTGTTGCCATAATTCCATCGCTTTTCATTCACTCCATTGACAATTCCCCTTTCGGTTTGTAAATTTTATTGTAGCCTGGAAAATTAAAGATTCTGCAGGACGAAATTTCTTTTCTGCATCGTAGCCTTCGGGAGAAGCTTAAGCGCAGCAGTCCATTATGACCAAAATTCTCGTCATCGACGACGAAGATTCCCTCCGGGAAACGACCATCGCAATACTTCGCGCCAGCGGCTTTGATGCGCTCGGCGCAAAGAACGGCGCCGACGGCATTGAGATCGCGCGGACATCCCTTCCCGACCTGATCATTTGCGACATTCGTATGGAGCTGGTGAACGGGTACCAGATGCTGACCGCCATCAGGAACGATTCGGTGACGGCGACGATCCCGTTCATCCTCATGACGAGCAACCCGGACCGCGGCGGCATGCGGCAGGGTATGGAGCTGGGAGCGGACGATTATTTGCCCAAGCCGTTTTCCCCAGCCGAGCTCGTCTCCACAGTCGCCGCGCGATTGAAAAAGCACCGGCTGATAGCCGAGCGGGCCGAAAGAAAACTCGACGAGCTCCGGTCGAGGATGAGCACCGCTATCCCGCACGAACTCCGCACGCCCCTCAACGGCATCCTCGGATTTGCCGACATCATGCGCAAGGACTACAACAACCTGCAGCCGCAAGAGATCGCAAAGATGTCCGAGCGGATCTACAGAAACGGCAGGCGCCTTCTTCGGCTCGTCGAAAATTATCTGATCTACGCGCAGATCGGTACGCAGCAGACCGACAAGCGTCAGCAGGAACTCCTCCTCCACAGCAGCACCGACGTCGCGAACATCATCGAGGAGCTTGCCCGGGAAAAGGCCCTCGAAAGCAACCGTGTCGACGACCTCGACCTGCACCTTGTCCCCGGCTCGGTGGCGATTTCGTCCCAGTACTTCGCAAAGATCGTCGAAGAGATCGGCGACAACGCCTTCCGGTACTCGACGAAAGGAACGCCGGTATACTTCGGCACCGTCACCGAGGGAAATTCGTTAATGATGGTGGTCATCGACCGCGGGCGCGGGATGACCGGCGAGCAGATCGAGAACATCGGCGCTTACGTGCAGTTCAACCGAAAGCAGTATGAACAGCAGGGCTCCGGGCTCGGCCTGACCGTCGCGAAACAGCTGATCGAGATGCATGGGGGAAGCCTCAGCATTCAGAGCGATTTTGGACACGGGACCACCGTAACCATCCGCCTCCCTCTTTCGGCATCCCAGAAACCCCGCGCCTGAACGAGGCTCAGAAATTCCATCCCCGTCTTGCCCTTCGCCTCCCCATTACTTACTTTTATTCGATGAATACTTCAGATGTCTTGGCGGCGTTCCATCCCCTTGTCCGCTCCTGGTTCGTACAATCGTTCGGCGAACCGAGCCCTCCGCAACAACTGGGCTGGCCCTCCATTGCGGCAGGAAATAACACCCTCATCGTCGCCCCGACCGGCTCCGGAAAAACGCTCTCCGCTTTTCTCTGGTGCATCAATCACCTGGTCGAAGAAAATTTGGCCGCGGCAAAGAACGGCCACAGGGGAGAAAAAGAACGTTCCGCCGGCGTGCGCGTCCTCTATATCTCCCCCCTTAAGGCGCTCAACAACGACATCCATCGCAACCTCGAACTTCCCCTCAAAGGTATTCAGGACGCAGCGGTTTCACAATCGGTCCAGCTCGCAAAACTTCGGAGCGCCGTCCGCACGGGAGATACGACTCAAGCGGAGCGTGCTGCGATCCTGAAAAATCCCCCCGACATTTTGATCACGACGCCGGAGTCGCTCTATCTTATGCTCTCGTCGCAGAGGGCGAGAAAAATTTTCGCTTCCGTCCGCTACGTTATCGTGGACGAGATCCATTCCATCAGCGGGAACAAGCGCGGAGTACATTTATCATTGTCGCTGGAGCGGCTGGAACGGGCGACAGCGAATTCTTTCGTGCGGATCGGATTGTCGGCGACACAGCGGCCGTTGGAAACGATCGCCCGGTTCCTGGGGGGACAGGAATGGAAGAACGGACAACTGATCTCCCGCGCCGTAACGATCGTCGACGCCGGCTACAAGAAGAAAATGGACCTCCAGGTGAACTGCGTCGCGCAGGATTTTTCCGACCTTCCGACCGACAGCATCTGGACCCTGATCTTCCCCCGGCTCATCGATGAGATCTACCGGCACAAAACAACGCTGATCTTTGTGAACAACAGGCGCCTCGCCGAACGGGTTGCCGCACAATTGAACGAACTACTTGAAGGCCGGGAACACACCTTCAACAATTACGCCGTTCCGTATTCTTCCGAGCCGTTATCTCCGCCGACAAAAATACCTGACATCGTCGTGCAGGCATACCATGGCAGCATGTCGCGAACGGCCAGAGAACAGATGGAGGCGGACCTGAAACAGGGAAAACTCCGCGTGCTCGTCGCAACATCCGCGCTTGAACTCGGCATCGACATCGGCAGCATCGACCTGGTCATCCAGATCCAATCGCCAAAGGGAATTGCGAGAGGATTGCAGCGGGTCGGACGGTCGGGGCACCTCGTCAGCGCGACGAGCAAAGGGAGGATCTTCATCACGCACCGCGAGGACCTGATCGAGTCGACCGTGGTCGCGAAGGAAATGGAAGAGCATGCGATCGAAGAGACGCACGTTCCGCACGACTGTCTCGACGTCCTTGCCCAGCACATTGTTTCGATGGTAAGCGTGGAAGATTGGAACGCGGAACAGTTGTTCGACCTTGTTCGCCAATCCACCTGCTATCAAAGCCTCTCAAAAAAGGCCTTCACCAGCGTCGTCCAGTTGCTCGCCGGGCGGTACACGAACGAAGCGTTCCGCGAACTGCGGCCGCGGATCTCGTGGGACAAGGTCCGCAATACGCTCTCGGCGCTTCCCGGCTCATCGCATCTTGCGATCACGAATGCCGGTACAATTCCCGACCGGGGCTATTTTGGCGTCTACCTGGAGGATCTGAAAACAAAGATCGGCGAAGTGGACGAAGAGTTTATTTATGAAAGCCGGACGGGTGATACCTTCATTCTCGGTTCGAACGTATGGAAGATGCTCGACATCGACGCCAACAAGATCGTCGTCGCGCCGGCTCCCGGCGAACCGGCGCGGATGCCTTTCTGGCGGGGAGAAGGAATCGGGCGGACGTTCGAGCTCGGCGAAAAGATCGGAAAATTCCTGGACGAGCTTTCATCCGGTGAGCCCGCCCACGTCGAATGGCTTCGCGACAATTATCCCGTCGATGCACATTCGGCGCGAAACATCGTCGACTATCTCCGGCAGCAAAAGGCGGCAACGAAATTTCTTCCCACGCATTCTTCGATCGTGGTGGAAGGGTTCCGCGACGAGATCGGCGATCCGCGCATTGTCGTGCATTCCATCTTCGGCCGAAGGGTGAACGGGCTCCTTGGGCTCGTCCTTTCGCACCAGCTCCGCGAACGTCTCGGCACCGAGATCCAGATGCTCTACAATGACGACGGAATTCTCTTCCGCTGTTCGGACGTCGAACGGCTCCCGCTCGACCTTTTCGCCGGCCTCACCGCGGCAAAAGCGCAGGAGTTGATCCTTGATGAACTGGTCATCTCTCCCCTTTTTGGCGCGCTATTCAGGCAAAATTCAGCGCGGGCCCTTCTGTTGCCGAAGACTAGGATCGGAAAACGGACCCCCCTTTGGCTGCAGCGGCTCCGCGCCGGGGATCTGCTTCAGGTCGTGCGCAAGGTCGACGATTTCCCGATCGTCATCGAAACGATCCGCGATTGCCTGAACGACGCCCTCGATTTCGAACATTTTAAGGAAGTGATGGGGAAGGTCGAATCAGGGACGATCGGCATCCATTCGGTCCAGACAGAAATGCCGTCGCCGTTCGCATCGGCAGTTTTGTTCGATTTCATCGCGGTCTACATGTATGAAGGGGATCAGCCGAGAAACAGCTCCGCGAATCAATACCAGCATCTCAACCGGGAACTGCTTGCCGAAGTCGTGAACCTCGACGCCGTAAAAACCGTCATCAAGCACGATGCGCTCGACCGGATCGAAGAACAGCTTCAGTTCACCTCTGATACCCGCAAAGCCCGCACCGCCGAAGAATTGCTCGAGATCCTTCTGCGAATCGGTGAACTGACCCGGGAAGAGCTGGCGGAGCGTTCCGCCGGAAACGGCCCGAAGCTCAAAGACCAGCTCCAACAACAAGGGACGATCGTTCGCGTGACGATGAACGGGAAAGAATTTTTTATAGCCGCGGAGGAGGTTCCGTTCTATCTTCCGATCGCCGTGGTCAGCCGCGAAACGCTTGTTGCTCTTCCCGAGGAGTTTCAAACCTCGCCGCTCAAGCGGGAAGAATGCCTCCGCTTCCTGATAACGCGAATGCTCCGCTCGCATACGCCTCTCCGGGCGGAACAGATCGCTTCGCGGTTCGGAATTCCAAACGAAGAATGCGAAGGCATCCTCCGGTCCCTCCCCGAAGAGGAACAGATCATTCACGGTTCATTCTCGACGGAACATGAGATCGTGCAATGGTGCTACAGGCCGAACCTGGAACGGATCCATCGGGCGTCGATCAACATTCTCCGGAAGGAGATCAAGCCGGCTTCGATCAGCGATTTCACGAGTTTTCTTTCTCATTGGCAGCACCGGCATCCTTCAACGCAGACAAACGGTGAAGCGGGTCTTGTGACTGTTCTCGAACAAATGGAAGGATATGCTCTTAGCTCCGAGTTATGGGAGGCTGAGATCTTCAGGAACAGGATGAAGAACTACGACCCGGCAGCGCTGCGAACATTGTCGGCGAGGGGAGAAATTATCTGCATAGGCTCCTCCCCCGGAAAATCTCAATGGCTCTTCAGCGGAGACGGGGCCTGTTTTATCGATGAAAAGGATACGTTGCTCGAAGGGGCCTCATCCCCCGCGAAAGAGTTGTATGAGTTCCTTAAAGGCAACGGCGCATCGTTTCTTTCGGACATCCGCGAAGGAACTTCCTTTTCCCTGGCAGCGTTGAACAAGGCCGTCGCGGAATTGTTCTGGCAGAAGCTGATCACCAACGACGTTGTCGATGAAGCGTTGAACGTCAAACGGTTCAAGACCAAAGACGAATCGCCTCTTCCGGCTGAACGGATCATCTTGACGAACCCGAGGCGCAATCCGCTGAAATCGTTCGCGATGAATTCCGTCAGGAAGGCCCTGCGAAACGCCCCCGGATGGAACGGACGCTGGTCGCTCGTCCACACGCGGAGAGTTCTCGGTGAAAAGGCCTCGCTGGAAGAAAAAACGGCGCGACAGGCACAGCAGCTCCTGCTTCGTTACGGCATCGTAGCGCGGGAGATCGCAAAACGGGAAGACAACCTCCTTTCGTGGCCTTTGCTCGCACTGGAGTTCCAAAAAATGGAACTGCGCGGAGAGATCCGCCGGGGCTATTTTGTCGATGGGTTATCGGGAATGCAGTTCGCTCTGCCGGCAGCCGTTGAGATGATGAGGTCAATCACCAGTGAACGATTAACTATGAACGACACTCCTACGATGGTGATCAATGCCTGCGACCCCGCGAATCCGTACGGCCTCGGGGTCGAGATCGCTGGGAGATCGCCGGAATCCGGCCTCCGGATTTCCCGGCTTCCTTTGAATTATTTTGTCTTTGACAAAGGAACGCCGATCTTGTGGATCGAAGGCTTCGGTGCGCGAATAACGACCGTTGCCGAGTCATCCCGGGAGACGGTCCGCGCCGGACTGGAACAATTTGTTGCCAACCTCCGGTCGTCATTCCGCGACGAGCGGGAGATCATCGTTGAATACTGCGATGGGCTCCGTCCGACGGAAGGCCCGATGGCTGAAACGCTCCGTTCCATCGGTTTTTACCGGGACAAGGCGCAGACAATGAGATACGAATTACGATGAATGCACGCCACAAAGGCGGAAAGACACAAAGACCCTTATGCGTCTTTGTCCCCTTGTGGTAAAAAAACCAAACACAAATCAAAGGATCAACATTGGCAGCAAGAAAAAAGAAGACTCCCCCCTCTCTGAAAGACGACGCACAGGACCTCGGCCTCGGGTCGAAGGTCACACAACAGGAACGGACTCGATTCCTTAACCGGGACGGAAGCTTCAACGTCGAACGGACCGGACAGTCCCTCTTTAGATCGCTGAACCCGTACCATGCCCTCCTTTCGATGTCATGGGCTAAATTCCACTCGATCATTGTGGTGTCGTACTTTCTTGTCAACACGATCTTCGGGCTGCTGTATATGGCGTGCGGACTTCAGGCAATTGAGGGGTCGGCGGCCACTTCGCCCGGCGGACGTTTCTTCGACGCATTCTTCTTCAGCGTGCAAACGCTGGCGACGATCGGTTACGGCAAGATGACTCCCTCTGGATTCGCCGCGAACGTCGTCGTCGCGTTTGAAGCGTTGACCGGTCTTTTCGGGTTTGCGCTGGCGACCGGATTATTGTTCGCGCGCTTCTCCCGGCCGAACGCGCAGATTCAATACAGCGAGAAAGCGGTGATCGCCCCTTTTCATGACATTACCGGCTTCATGTTCAGGATCGTCAACGAGAGGCGAAATCAGCTCATCGAAGTTTCGGCGACTCTTACTTACAGCCGGATCGAGCACGTCAACGGAAGGAACCTCAGGCGCTTTTACCAGCTCCCGCTGGAACGGAGCAAAGTTGTTTTTTTTCCGCTCAACTGGACCATTGTCCATCCGATCGACGAGCAGAGCCCCCTCTTCGGCGTTACACAAAAGGACCTGGAGGCGACGGATGCCGAGTTTGCGATCCTGCTGACGGCGATCGACGAAACGTTTTCGCAGACGGTGCACAGCCGGTCATCCTATAAATTCGACGAGGTGGTTGTCGGCGCGAAGTTCAAGGATATGTTCCTTCCCTCCAAGAACGGCATTGTGCGCGTCGACATGAGCCTCCTGAGCGAGATCGAACTGGTCTAACGGTATTGAACGCAGCGATGCTTCCCCACTATATCATCGACGGATACAATGTCATCCACGCGATTCCAACGCTGAAGAAGCTGCTTGCGCATGATGGATCTCAGGCAAGGGAGCAGCTGATCTTTCTCGTTTCCCGGCTGACCTTCAAGCGAAAATTCCGCTGCACGATCGTTTTCGACGGAGCAAGGCCGCACGAACCCCATCCTTCGTCCACGCATTCGCCGCTCCATATCGTCTTCTCGGCGCCGCAATCAGCGGACGCCAGGATAAAATCGATGATCGAGCAGTCGAAAAACCGAACGCTCCTCGTCATCGTCTCTTCGGACCGGGAAATACTAAGCTATGCAAGAGAATGTTCCTGCCCGACGTACACGTCAAAATATTTCAGCAACCTTCTTTTTGAGGAACCCGATAGGGGGGAAGAAAAAGATCCGACGGCGTTATCGAAGGGTCAGGTCGAGGAATGGCTGAAAATTTTTGGAGAGAAGAAGTAGGCAGCTTTCTTCATCCTCCCTCCCCCCGAAGCATCTTTTCGTAACCTTCCAGGGAGCGCTCCCATCCGGCATTTACATTTCCCGCTTCATCGACGGGGCTGGTTCATCCGCTTAAACATCTCGTTCAATTCATCGCGGGACGCACGGCTGGCGTTCGAAGAAAAACCGTAGGAGATCTCCAGGCTGCCGTTTTTCAATTGCTCGACCGCGGCATCGGCGAACTCATCCAATGGCGTGGCCGTTGAATGAAGCCCCTTCCCGCCGAGGTCGGTATTCACTGCCGGGGGGATGATTTCGATGACGGAGATCGGCGTCGAGGAGAGCTGGTGTCTCAGCGAAAGCGTGAACGACCGGAGGGCCGCTTTGGTGGCGCAATAGACCGGCGCCATGGCCATCGGCGCGAAGGCCAGACCGGAAGTGATGTTGATGATTGCAGGATGACCCTGTGCTGCCAGGTGCGGAATGAACAAGGTCGTGAGATGGATCGGGGCATCAAGGTTGATGGCGATCTCCTCCTCCACCTCATCCCAGCGGGAGGCCTGAGCAAGCTGAAACCGCCGCTGGATGCCTGCATTGTTGATGAGAACGTTGGTGTTCGGGAATTCCTTCGCCGTCCACTGGAACAACGAGATTCTCTCGGAAGACCGCGAGGCATCGCATGCGCGGGTATGGATCTTCGGAAATTTTGCTTTGATTTCGCGAAGCTTATCCTCGCGGCGTCCACAGACAATCACCTCGCTGCCGGCGTTGAGAAACCGCTCGGCGAGCGCAGATCCGATGCCCGAAGCGCCGCCGGTAATAAGAACGGTCTGTGATCCTAAATCCATGAAATCCTCCTATCGTCTCGCAGAAGTCTTTTTCTATCGTTATAGAAGAGCAAATGGTGAATGGTAAACAGCGAAGATGTTACGAAAGCGGTCAGACGGCGGTTTTCTTCTTCTCGGTCTTTGTTCCGGCGTTTTCCATCAGCGCAATGAACTTTGCGAAAAGATAATCGCTGTCGTGCGGACCGGGGGAAGCTTCCGGATGATACTGGACGCAGAAAAGGGGGAGATGCTTATGCTGGAACCCTTCGACAGTGCTGTCGTTGAGGTTGAGGTGCGTCAGTTCGACGTTCTTTTCGTCCATCGTTTTCCAGTCGACGGCGAAACCGTGGTTCTGCGACGTGATCTCGATGTCGCCGGTCTGGAGGTTTTTCACCGGATGGTTGGCGCCCCGGTGCCCGAACTTCAGTTTGTACGTTTTTCCCCCGAGCGCAAGCGCGAGGAGCTGATGGCCGAGGCAGATGCCGAACATCGGCTTCGTGCCGATCAACTTCTTCAAGTTCATGATCGCATATTTCACGGCATCGGGATCGCCCGGACCGTTGGAAAGAAAAATTCCGTCGGGATTCATCGCCAGCACCTGCTCGGCCGGATACGATGCGGGGACGACGGTCAGCGCGCAGCCGTACCGCGCAAGCCGGCGGAGGATATTTTGCTTCACGCCGTAATCATACACCACGACCTTGAACCGTTCGCCGTTGCGGTGAGTGTCGCGAGTCCGCGGTGCGAGCGCGAACATCGTCCTGTCGATCTCATCCCACGAATACGGCGCGCTGCACGTCACATTTTTGGCCAGGTCGAGTCCGTTCATCTCCGGCGACGCTTTCGCCTTCTTCACCAAACTCGCATCGTCAAGGTCGATCGTCGAGAGAACGCCGCGCAAAGCGCCGAGTGTGCGGATCATCTTCGTCAGCATCCTTGTGTCGATGCCCTGGATGGCAATAATGTTGTTCTTTTTCAACCAATCGCCGAGACTGGATGCTGCCCGCCAGTTGCTGTAAAAGTCAAAATACTCCCGCACGATGAAGCCGGCAACCTGGGGCTTGACCGATTCCACATCGGCAGCATTGACGCCGTAATTTCCGATGAGCGGATACGTCATCGTGACGATCTGCCCGGCGTAGGACGGGTCTGTAAGGATCTCCTGGTAGCCGGTAATGCTCGTATTAAAGACGACTTCGCCGGTGATTTCTCCTTCGGCGCCGAAATTTTCACCGGTGAACACCGCACCGTTCTCGAGGGCTAGCTTAACGATCATTGAGAAAAGTCTTCCTTTTTTCAGCATTTAAAATACAAAAATTGCCGCGGAGAGTCAACGAAAGCGCGGGAAAGGGAGCATGCATGAGGGTCCGTAGAAAATCTTCGGGGCGCGTTGTAAACGTTCATTACTCTGATTATCTTAAACACTGCGGCAGGGAACTTCTCCCGCCGCACTTCAGTCAAATCTGTACCCCGCTCAACATGAATAACATTTTTCGACAGGATTCCCGATGAAGAACTTGATTTCCCTGCTTTTTCTTGGCGCGACCGTCCTGACATCCGCTGCACTCGGGCAGACCGACGAAGCGGCGGTCGCGCAAAAGACCGACTCGCTGATGACCGATGCCGCAAAAAAAGGAATATTCTCCGGCATCGTCATAATATCCCATAACGGAAAAGAGATCTATCACAAGAGCTCCGGCTTTGCCGATTGGGAGACCCAGCGAGCCGTTGACGACGGAACGCTGTTCAACATCGGCTCCTTGAACAAGCAGTTCACAGAAGAGCTCATCCACCAGCTCGTGAAGGAAAAGAAGGTCTCGTATGACGCGCCGTTGAGCAAGTATCTCGATGTTTTTCCTCCCAAAACGGGGGATAAAATCACCATCAGGCAGCTGCTCAATATGAGAGCGGGATTGGGGGACTTTCTGCGGGACCCGCGCTTCAGGGGCATTGAGTTTTCCGATTACACTTTGGCACAGCTTGTGGACATTATAAAGGACGAACCGCTGCTCTTTGAGCCCGGATCAAGCCAACAATATTCGAACTCCGGATATGCAGTCCTCGGAATGGTCATCGAGAAGGTGACCGGGAAAAGTTTCGAGAAAAATATTCAGGACCGAATTGCGGAGCCGCTCGGACTCAAAAATATCTATTACACCAAGGAGGAAAAAAAGCAGCAGGTGCGGCGTGCGAATGGCACCACCATCGAATTCGACGGGAACAAGAAGAGCATCGACGATATTTCCAACAGCTCACCTGCCGGAGGAATCTACACTACCGCGTCGGATCTTCTTACTTTTACCGAAGCAAAACTCCGCAACACGCTGCCGTCCGGGACCAAGTATGGGAACGGAATGTTCGGCGGAGGAACGCCGTTCTGGAATGCCGCGATCTACTACAACAAGGAAGACGGATACGCGTATGTGATCCTCGCCAACATGGGGGAAATTGCCGACGAGCTTTCGCGCCGGATCGTTTCGATCATCAGGGGAGATCCGTTTCCGCCCCTCGAATCTCCCTTTATCACAAAGCTTTATCGCCTTATCACCGAAAAGGGATATGACTATATTCACGCCAATGCCGCTTCGCTTGCAGCGCAGGCTCATCGGCCGTACGACGATCGCTTCCTGAATTTTTTTGGCTATCAATTCCTGGAGGCCGGCAAGGACGACATTGCCATCTCGCTTTTTAAGATCAATGTCGACCTTTTTCCAAACACTCCGAATACTTATGACAGTTTGGCCGAAGCGTATCTGAAGACGGGGGACAAGAAGAATGCGGCAACCTTCTATAAGAAAGAACTGGAGCTTGACCCGGATAACTCAAGGGTCAGGCGGGCACTTTCGGACCTGGGCGCACAATGATCCACATCAACGAGGAGAGGAATGAAAACGATCGGACTGCTGACGGTTTCAAACATTTTTATGACCATCGCTTGGTACGGCCATTTGAAGTTCAAAGAAGTGGCGCTGTGGAAAGTCATCCTCGTCAGCTGGCTCATCGCTTTTGTTGAATATTGCTTTCAGGTCCCCGCAAACCGGATCGGGTCGTACCAGTTCTCGGGAGCCCAGCTAAAGACGATTCAGGAAGTGATCACCCTTGTCGTCTTCAGCGTTTTCTCCGTCGTGTATCTTAAGGAGGAATTGCGCTGGAATTATGTCGTCGGCTTTGTGCTTCTCATCGCCGCCGCATTCTTCGTTTTCAAGAAATGGTAGCGATACAATGATCGAAAGAATTTCCATCACCGAAGGAGATGTTACCCGTCAAAAGACCGATGCGATCGTGAATGCGGCCAACACTTCGCTCCTCGGCGGAGGAGGCGTTGACGGCGCGATCCACCGCGCTGCGGGGCCCGAGCTGCTCGAAGAATGCCGCAGTTTACACGGATGCAACACCGGCGAAGCAAAGATAACAAAGGGGTATAAACTTCCGGCTGCATGGGTCATCCACACCGTCGGACCGGTTTGGCGCGGCGGGAACAACCGGGAGGACGAAAACTTGCGCGATTGTTACAACAACAGTTTGACACTCGCAGCGCAGCATCGGATAGAAACGATCGCATTCCCTTCCATCAGCACGGGGGTGTACGGATTTCCCATCGAGCGGGCATCACGCGTTGCTTTGAAGACCATTGCATCGTATCTTACGTCTGCCGATTACCCAAAACAAGTCACGGTGGTCTGTTACTCGCATCATGACTACCTCATCTACACCGCTGCGCTGAAAGAATTGACCGATGACGCCAAATGAAGGAAAGCCCCTCTTTATTCAGTTGCCGTTTGAGCCGAAAACGTACGATATCGATTTCGCGGCGCATGTCAGCAACATCGTTTACATCAGATGGCTCGAAGACCTGCGGATGAAGCTGCTCGACACGTATCTCCCTCTTGCGGTCCTGATGGAACGGGGGATTTCTCCCGTCGTCACGCAGACGGTCATCAATTACAAGAGACCCGTGAAAATATTCGACGCGGTGAGCGGCGCCATGTGGGGCAAGGAGGCGGGGAACGTGAAATGGGCGCTTTCCGCTGAATTTTCTGTCCGGGGAACTATCGTCACAACAGCGGAACAGCTCGGAGTGTTTGTACGAATTGACAACGGAAGGCCTGCGCCGTTCCCGGAAGAACTCCGCCGGGAATTCACAGGACTTCAAAAAACAGATCGCTAAAAACTTGACGGAGAACGAACGTTGAAAAAGATCCTTCGCTGGGTGATCATCATTGTCGCCGGAGCTTTCATCCTCATTCAATTCGGACAGCCCGACAGGTCGACTCCGCCGACCGATCCGGCGATGACCATCGCCGCGGACTCGGGGTTCAGAATGCCCGCCGCCGGATTGCTCAGGACATCGTGTTTTGACTGTCATTCTAACGAGACGCGATGGCCATGGTACAGTTACGTTGCGCCGGTGTCATGGCTTGTAGCGAGCGACATCGAGAACGGGCGCCTTCATCTTAACTTTTCCGAATGGGGAAAATACCCGAAAAGCAAAAAAGTCCTGAAGTTGGGGCAGATCTATGAGCAGGTGTCAAAGGGGGACATGCCACTGCACAATTATCTTTATATACATGCCGGTGCTAGGCTTACCGCCGCAGAGAGAGATTCAATTACCAGTTGGACCGAGCAAGAGCAAGAAAAGCTGACAGGCAATTGATCCCGGAATTCACAGCGCAGCCTTTTTCCCATCCTTAAAGATTTACTTCAATTCTTTGAGCACTTCAACGGCATTTGTCACTGCCATTGCGCGGTGGCTCAGCTTATTTTTTTCTTCCATCGTCATTTCAGCGTAGGTCCTTCTTGAACCGGCGGGAATGAACAGGGGATCGTATCCAAATCCCCCCGATCCGCGCGGTGCCTCGGCGATATCCCCTTCAACCTTCCCTTCCACCACTTTTTGGATCCCTTTCCCCACGATCGCGATGACCGTGCGGAACCGGGCATTGCGGCGCCGCGGCGGGACTCCTTTTAACGCGTTCAACAATTTTACATTATTTTCGGCATACGTCGCGTTCTCGCCAGCATAGCGGGCAGATATGACCCCCGGTTTCAATTCGAGGTAATAACATTCCAATCCGGTATCGTCGGCAAAAGACAATACTCCGGTCGCGGCGAACGCTTCGCTTGCTTTCTTCAATGCGTTTCCTTCCAGTGTGGGCTGGTCTTCGATCGTTTTGGCCACATTGGGAAAATCGACAAGGCTTTTCACCGTGAATCCATGAGGGGCCAGAATGCCGGTTATTTCTTCAACTTTGTGGCGATTGTTTGTCGCGAGAAGAATGTCCATAAGGTCAAGAATTGTTGTTGAGTGAGATCAATAGTGGATCTTATCCTGCAGCTCCTGCCATTCCCTGAACGCAACCAACGCATCCTTACGCATCATTTGCTCCATGGGAATCCGCCGCCCGGCGATCGGAAGCGCTATTTCCTTGTAAATAAAGAAATCGTCAAACCCGATTCCAGCGGCATCGATATGCGTGTTCGCATAGTAAATTCTCTCCGGGCGCGCCCAATAAATTGCGCCGAGACACATGGGGCACGGTTCGCAGGATGTGTAGATATCGCAGCCGGTCAGTTGAAATGTTCCAAGCGCCCTGCACGCTTCCCTGATCGCGACGATTTCCGCATGGGCCGTGGGGTCATTGGTCGATGTCACCAAATTCGTCCCCCGTGCTATGACGGCCCCGTCTCTCACGACCACCGCCGCAAACGGCCCCCCTTTTCCGTCGCGGATATTCTGCCGCGAAAGCTCGATCGCCTCGGCCATGAACGGATTATCAGACACGTTGAAAGATCAAAAATAAAAAATGAAGAATTAAAGATTATGAATAAAGATTAAGGGCCAATGATGAGAAGTCAGAATATAGAATTCAGATTACAAGACTAACCAAGGCGAGCTGGTAACTAACCAACAAGTTCTTTGATCGCCTGTGTGATCGATTCGACGCCGACGATGGAAATTCCGTTCGCATTTTTCAGATGTTTAAGATTATTCTGGGGGACGACGATTTTTTTGAACCCCAGCTTCGCCGCTTCCTGCACGCGTTTTTCGCTGTGAGCGATCGTCCGGATCTCTCCTCCCAATCCTATTTCCCCAATGGCGACAGCCTGCGAATCGACCGGGACGTCGCGCAGCGACGAAACGATCGATGACGCAATACCAAGGTCCGCGGCGGGTTCGTCCACACGAATTCCTCCGGCAACGTTGACGAAAACGTCGTGCGTACCGAGATCAAGCCCGACCCTCTTTTCAAGGACTGCGAGGAGCATTTGCAAACGCCGGAGGTCGAACCCCGTTGCCGTCCGCTGCGGAAGCCCGTAGCTGGTCGAACTGACCAGCGCCTGAACCTCGATCAGGATCGGCCGGGTCCCTTCAAGGGTGGCGACGATCGTCGCACCGGATGCGCCGTAGGTCCTCTCCGAAAGAAAAACTTCGGACGGATTCTTCACTTCGTGCATCCCGTCGTCGTGCATCTCGAATATCCCGATCTCGTTCGTCGAGCCGAATCGGTTCTTCGTCGCCCGCAGGATGCGGTAAGAATAATGGCGTTCTCCTTCAAACTGCAGAACGGTGTCGACCATGTGTTCGATCACCCGCGGACCGGCGAGGATCCCCTCCTTGGTCACGTGCCCGATCAAGATCACCGGGATGCTCTTGGACTTGGCGATGCGCGTGAGCAAGGCGGCGGATTCGCGGACCTGTCCGACGCTTCCCGGCGCGCTCTCAAGGTCCGGGCGGAACATCGTTTGAATAGAGTCCACGATCACAATGTCCGGGTCTCCCCGCTCGATCACGTCGCCGATCATTTCCAGGTTTGTCTCCGGGAGAAGCAGGACAGAACCCGACTGCGCGCCAAGACGCTCTGCACGGAGCTTAATTTGTTTGAGTGATTCTTCTCCGGTGATGTACAGCGTCGCTTTATCGCGCAATTTTAATGCGACCTGCATCATCAGCGTCGATTTGCCGATGCCCGGATCGCCGCCGAGGAGGACGACCGAACCGGATACGATCCCTCCGCCGAGAACCCGGTCGAATTCCGCGATCCCCGTTTTGAAGCGGACGTCCTCAAAGCCGTTGACGTCCTTCAGTGCGATCGGTTCGATCTTCGATGGGAGTCCCCCCGACTTGCGCGCGATCTTTGCCGGCGTCGGCGCCTCTTCGACGAACGTATTCCATTCATTGCAGTTGGGACATTTGCCGGTCCACCGCGGGGACATGTACCCGCACGACTGACAGACATATTTTGAAATTACTTTCGACATCGATTAAATATAGAAGATTCGCAGGGGAGATTCAATGAACGATCCGGAAAAACCCGGTACACCGGACATCTCCCTGGTCACTATGGATTCACCCCCTTATCCATTCAACCTTAGAATCCGATCGGCCGTTTCGGTTTTTCCGGGGGAGTCATCAACTGTCGTATCGCCTCGAAGATTGCCGTAATTGTTTCATCATGCTTATCTATTCTCATTTCCAATTCTTTGAGCCTCAGTGCAAGCTTTTTATGACTAGCGAGAATCTCGCGCAACTTGAGGAATACTTTGATGATGAGGATGTTTATGCGAATTGCCCGTTTACCATGAAGAACTGACGAGAGCATCGCAACTCCGTGCTCGGTGAATGCATACGGAAGAACGTTTGAGTGCTTCAAAGATCCGAACCGGTGCCAATTTGTCACCAGTTCATATTTCTCCTTCGTCGTCACCTGAAACATGAACTCCTGTGGGAATCGCTCCCGGTTTCTCCTCACCTGCCGATTGAGATATTTCGTTTCTACACCATACAGTTCTGCAAGATCTCTATCGAACATCACTCTTTGCCCTCTTAGCAAAAAGATCCGTTGTTCGATTAGATCGAACGGGACCAATTGAGTTTGTTTCATAGATTCCCCCCTAAGGAATGTTTAAGCGATATCAATCACGAATACCAAAACCCCTGACATATCGGATCAAGCTTTTCTTTACACTGATTTACTTCACCAGCCACAGGCTGAGTTGGGGGATGTACGTGATGATCAGTAATCCCGCCAGGAGTACAAGAATGAACGGGAGCGTCGCGACGGTCACTTTGCCGATCGATTTCTTGAATCGAAAGCTCGACATGAACAGGTTCATCCCGACCGGAGGCATCAGGTATGCGATCTCCAGGTTGGCAAGGAAGATGATGCCGAGATGGATCGGGTCGACGCCGTACTGCTTCGCGATCGGAACGATGAGAGGGACAACGACGATCGCCGAAAAAATTTCCATCATCATGCCGATGACCAGGAGGAAAAGGTTCAGGATCATCAGGAAAACGATCTTGCTTTCGACCACTTGACGGATCAGCTCGAAGAGTCTTTGCGGTATTTGCTGATCGATCAAAAAGCTGGTGAGCCCCATCGCCATCGCGAGGATCATCAAGATCGCGCCGACAAGGACCATGCTCTCCTTCATCACCCGCGGTACGTCGGTCGTGATCTTCAGGTCCTTGTAGATGAACACTTCCACGATGAAGACGTAAAACGCCGTGACGGCGGCTGCTTCGGTCGCCGTGAAATACCCACCGTAGATCCCTCCGATGATGAAAAAGGGAAGCGGGATCTCCCAAATAACATTTTTCAGCGCAGCCCATAATTTTTTCGCGTCGAACGGATGCCGCTCGATCTTTGACGCGATCCCCTGCCGGATGCTGTAAACGGCCAGGACGGTCACCAGCACAATTCCCGGCACAATGCCGGCCCGGAACAACTGATCGATCGAAACCTCCGCGACGGTCCCGTATAAAATGATCGGAAGGCTCGGCGGGAAGAGCAGGCCGAGGCTGCCGGACGTTGTCACGAGGCCGAGGACGAATTTTTCGCTGTATTTTTCGGCGATCAGGATCGGAAAGACGAGGCCGCCAAGCGCGACGATGGTGATCCCCGACCCGCCGGTGAACGCCGTGAAGATCGCACAGCTCGCGAGGACAACGATCGCCAATCCTCCGGGCATCCAACCGATGAGCGCCTGTGCGAGCGCGACAATGCGCTGCGGCGCCTTGCTTTCAGCGAGAAAATATCCCGAAACAGTGAACAGCGGAATCGCAAGCAGGACCGGCTGGCTGGCAAGACGGTACATTTCAACGATGATCGCTGCCGTGTCGATCCCTTGCGAAGAAAACCCCAGGAGCGATATGGTCCCGATGATCGAAAAGAGCGGCGCTCCGAAAAGGACAAGGACGGCGAGTGCGAGAACAACATAGACGAGAGGCATCAGTGCTGCTCCTCCTGGAGATGCCAGTTCCCGTGAACGATCTCCGCGAGCCACGCCGCGGAGCGCACGATAAAGCGAAATGAAATGATGCCGTATCCGGCAGGGATGATGATGATGAAGTACGTTATCGGGAGGTTGAGGATAAGCGTGTCCCCGGCCTGTCCTTCCATCTGGACGAACGCGATCGCCGCTTCCATGAGCAGGAAGCAGATGCCCGCAGCGAAGAGGTTCGTTACGACGTAGATGATTTTTCTGAACCGCTCGGGGGCAAGCTTGTTGATGAATTCAATTTTCAGGTGGCGGCCTTCGCCGGTCGCGATCACCGCGCCGAGGAACCCCAGCCAGAGCACCAGGTGCCGGAGGAACACGTCCCCCCATTCGATGCTCGTATGGAAAAAATTCCTGAGCACGACCTGGCCGAACGCCATAAGGATCATGACGCTGAGAAAAAAAATGATCAGCCAGCCGGTGATGCGGGCAAGCCAGCGGTCGACGAACAACAGCAGTTTCATTTCTTCTCCTTCGCGCGGAAATCCATGACCGACTTTTCCACGCGGTTCAGCAGATCTTCCGAATAGAGCTTCCCGACCATCAGCCGGCGCGCGTTCTTTCCGATCTCCTCATAACGGCTGATCTCGCTCGGGTCCGGTTTTGTGAATATGATCTTGTTCTTTTTCAGCACGTCGAGCGATTTCAAATTGTCTGTGCGGCTCAACTCCGTCAGCTTTCGCATCAGCTGCTTCCCGTTCCGGAGCAGAATTTCCTGAAGGTCCGGCGGCATTTTGTCGAATTCTCTCTTCGCGATGACGACGGCGCCGGAAGCGTTCGTGAGCGGATAGTCGAGCATATATTTTGTTGCGGTGTACCATTGAAGCGATACGCCCGCAAGCGGCGACGTATACATACCGTTGATCAGGCCGGTTTGGAGCGACGTCAGCACGTCGGTGATGGAGAGTTGAATCGGATTGATCCCGAAGGCTTTGAACGTCGCTTCCGCAACGGGGTCTCCTTCCCATTGCCACATTTTCACGTTGCGCATGTCCTCAACTTTCGTGACCGGGGTATTGGTGAAGACATACACAAACCCGACTTCGGCCCATCCAAGCAAGACATATCCGCCGTTTTCAAATTCCTTCCGGAGCTCGGCGTCATATTGATTAACGATGTAATCGACCTCGTCATGGTTCTTGAAAAGGAACGGAGCATCCAGAATTCGGGCCGATTTTGCGATCTCGCCGATGCCCACGCCGGTGATCCCCGCGCTTTGGAATTGTCCCAGACGGATCTTGCGAAGAACGTCCTTTTCGTCGCCGGCAACTCCCCCGGGGTAGATCTTGAACCCAAGCCGGCCGTTGCTTTCTTTCCGGATGGCCTGGTCATATTCCTTCATGACGTTGATCCAGGTGCTCCCTTCGGGGGCGAGGGTCGCAAACTTGATGGTGAATTCCTGGGCAAAAGTCTGCGTTGCGAGAAAAAGAACCGCGGTGAAAAGATATTTCATGGAGAATGTTCCTGATAATTCTGATCGATGAGTGGGATATGCTGGCCTAGAAGAACAGGTCGCCTTCTTTAGCGAGCAATGCTTTCGCTTTTTGCTTGGCAACAGCGTTGACGAGACGCTGTTCCGGGAGGATGTCGATGGACGCATCTTCCACTGTCTTCAGCAAGGATTCAAAGAGCGCTTTATCCTGGATCTGGACCGTATAGCTCTGCGCCATATAAACGTAGGGAAGAAGAAATTTTCCTTCCCCGATCTGCAGACACTTGTCAAAATGAGCTTTTGCGCTGTCGGGCTTGCCGCCGAGATTCTTTGGTATCGTCGCCAGAATCGTTCCGAAATAGAGGTGAGCGCTGCCATAGTAGAAGCGTTCATCGTTTCGGAGGACAAATTCCATCAGCGAATTGACTTTTTGAAGTTCGGCCACGGCCGAAGGGTCTGCGATGCTGAGCTTGATCAGATTTCCCCAGGCATTTGCCGTCCAGAAAATCATCGGGACATCGTCGTTCGAGAACGAACCGACCCCTGACTTGAATTCTTCCGGCGTGCCGTCGAACGCTGCGCTGAATTTTTTGTTCTTCTTCAGCACGGACAGTCCGTAGTCGCGTGCGCGGCTGTAGAGCGCTTTCGCCCGCACGGGGTCTGTGTCTTCCACAAAACCAAGAGCGTATCCGGTGAAGCCCTGCGTTAACAGCAATGCAAGGTGGTCATCGTCGTTGTCTTTCGACCGATAGAGCGCTTCGAGGAGGGTGAGATTTGCAGGTATCGATTGCTCGGCGAGCGTGAGGTCGGATTCTTCAAAAATCGCGCTGAGGCCGTTGTCGACGATGCCCGTGGTGGAATTCACCGCGACCGTTTGAAGAAGACCGCACGACCAATTGGTAAAACCGAGGAGGACGATAAACGCCGCTGCGAGTTTATTCATCATTTCGACGTTGAATATAGAGAAAACGGACCACTTTTCCAAAACAATATTGCAAATCGACTCAAAGTGTTTTAATATAGTACCGGAATTCCCAGCGCAAAAAGGAAGTTTTAATGAAAATATTGGTTGTCGAAGACGAAAAAAAAGTCGGCGCGTTCATAAAAAAGGGATTGGAAGAGGATCGTTACACCGTCGAAGTGGCCTTGGACGGCGACAAGGGAGGGGAACTCGCCGCGGAAGGATCGTTCGACCTGATCATTCTTGACATCCTGATGCCCAAGAAAGACGGGTTAACGATGTTGAAAGAACTCCGGGCAAAACATGTATCGACGCCCGTGCTCATGATCACGGCAAAAGGCTCCGTCGAGGATAAAGTGAAAGGCCTCGATACGGGGGCGGACGATTATTTGGTGAAGCCGTTTGCCATCGCTGAGCTGTTGGCGCGCGTTCGGTCCCTCCTCCGGCGCGGCGGACCGGAAAAATCGACGGCGCTCACCGTTGCTGACCTGACGCTCGACCTCGTTTCGCACAAGGCGACACGGGGGAAAAATACCATCGAGTTGACCGGAAAAGAATACACCCTCCTGGAATATTTCATGCGGAACACCAACAAAGTGCTGAGCCGTACGATCATCTCCGAGCACATTTGGAACTATAACTTCGATACCGGCACGAACATCATCGACGTGTATATCAACCATTTGCGCAACAAGATCGACGGCGAATTTGAAAGAAAGCTGATCCACACCGTGCGCGGTGTCGGCTACATGATGAAAGCATCCTGAAATGAAATACCTTCATTCGATACGGCTGAAACTGACGGCATGGTATACGCTGATCCTCGGCGTCACGCTGTTCGGGTTCGGCGCTACGGCGTATCTCTTTACGCAAGAGAACCTCCTTGCCAGCCTTGACTATTCGCTCCGCAACGAGGTCGTCTGGCTGAAGAACTTCATTGAACCACAGGCGCGCAAAGTGAAGCTCAAACAGCAGCGGTCAAAGCCGTCGGCGCAGCCGAAAAAGCAGGAGAAAAAGGTCAAACGTTCGCACGAAGTGGAAGTGACCGAGGCCGATTCCGTCGAGTTCGACCAGATCTGGAACCAGATCTACGAGCACACGCTGCTGAGCCCCAAGAAGCAGATCATTCAGATCCGCGACCGCAACGGGGACATCCTCTACAAATCATACAGCCTGGGAAAAGAGGATATTATCTTCGAGGACATCCCGTACAACACGACGAAGCTGGTGACGATCTACGATGCACAGGGGCAGCCCTTGCGTCTTGCCGTCACTCAGAACGCCTACGTGAAGATCTTCGTCGCCTATCCCGAGGCGGAGATCAGCGAAGTGCTGGGAAACCTCTTTTCGATTTTTGTCATCCTCGTGCCGGTCGCGCTGATCCTCTCGGTGCTAGGAGGATGGTTCCTCGCGAACAAATCGCTGAAGCCGGTCGACAAGATCACGAGAACGGCGCGCGACATCACAGCGCAGAATCTGGACCAGCGCATTCTTTCGGTGGACGTGGACGACGAGATCGGAAGGCTGATCTCCACGTTCAACGACATGATCGGGCGTCTGCAAAGTTCGTTCGACCAGACAAAGCAATTTTCCATCGATGCGTCGCATGAGCTTCGCACACCGCTCACGATCATGCGGGGCGAACTTGAGCTCGCCCTCCGTTCGAAACAGACGAACGAAGGGTACCGGCGCATTCTCTCCAGCACGCTCGACGAGATCCTCCGCATGTCTTCCATCATCGAAAATCTCCTGATGCTTGCCAAGGGGGACATCGGAAAATCGGCATTCACGTTCGAAAAAGTAGCGCTCGCGCCGATCATCCGGGAATTGCACGAGGACAGCGAAATGCTTGCCGAGAAAAAGCACATCCGCGTTACCCTCGAACAGGTCGACAATCTGACTGTGTCCGGCGACACAGTACGGCTTCGCCAGCTGGTGTTGAATCTGCTCGACAACGCCATCAAATACACCCCCAAAAAAGGGACGATCGAATTATCGCTGGTCCGGGAGAACGGTTCCGCCAAGATAATTGTTAAAGATAACGGCATCGGCATACCCGCCGACGAGCAATCGAAGATTTTCGACAGGTTTTACAGGGTCGATAAGGGACGTTCCCGCGACATGGGGGGGACCGGATTGGGGCTCTCGATCGCCCGGTGGATTACCGAGATTCATGGGGGAACAATATACGTCCAAAGTGAGGTCAATAAGGGGAGCGAATTCACCGTGCTCCTCCCGCTCTTGCGCAACTGACCGCTTTTCACTTGACAATGAAATGACAATATCCTAAGTTGAGCCACAGAGAAATCAAGCCTAAGTACATTAACCCACATCAATCTAATCTACATTTTTTGAAAGGAGCGGTTGTTGAATGAAACGTCTCTGTAGTATGTTGCTGGCAGTAGTGTTTGCTTTCTCGCTGTCCTTTGCACAGGATGCGATGAAGCCGCAGGATAATTCGCAGACTCCGCCTGCAAAAAGTACCATGATGAAGAAGGATAAGAAAAAGATGGCCAAGGACAAGAAGAAGATGGCGAAAGACAAGAAGAAGATGGCCAAGGACAAGAAGAAAATGTCAAAAGACAAGAAGAAGATGGCCAAGGACAAGAAGAAGATGAAGAGCAATATGATGAAAGCAGATTCCACGAAGTAATTCTTTGGATCTTTGCTGAGAATATAAAACCCCGTTTTTTTATCGAAGCGGGGTTTTTTATTAACATTCGTCCTTCATGCGTTGTCGAACGAGTTCTCTCTACGTTCCAATCACCGTCAACTCCCATGGCATTCATTCAGCGCCTTCAGAGCTTGAGGCTTCCGCGATTCCTCGTGCGGCTTCTTCGCTTTCAAATGGCTCCTCCCGCAGGCGTGTACAACGTCCATGTCATCTCGCTGGAAGAAGAACTGGAATTTCCTGACCTCCTTCCGAAAGAACTCCGCTACGCGCTGCAAAAAGATCCCTCGCTGAAAAACCGGATCGTGAAAGTATTCAAAAGCGGGAAAGCGATCGGCATCCGCACTGTAGAAAAGACACCCGAACGGGTGTTGACCGCCATCAACAACATCGCGGTCATCAGCCAGCACCGGACGATCATCACCTGGCTGCCTCGATTGCTGTTGACCCAAACGCGGCCGTCGTTTCTTCCTGCCGACCACGAAGCGGCCGCAAGAAACGGCGTCGACCTCGACGAAGAGATCGCCGTCATCCTTTCGCACCGGCTCGACTTCAAAAAATTTGTTCTGGTGGATGAGGGGAATCTGGGCGCGACATCGATCGACCGGAGGATTGTCGACGAATTGAACGAAGCGATCTCCCCCATCATCATCCGGCACGTCACCAACCGAATGACCTTCGACAACGCCGACACAAGGACGGCGACGGGGCAGGCGATCATCAAGGCGCTGTTGTTCATTGGACCGGTCGCCCAGGTTTTCGAAATGTACACTCGCGGCATCGGCAAGCTCGTCGCGGCGTCGACCGACGACGTGCTTGCCGAAACCGCAGAGCTGTTCGCCTTGCGGGGGTCGGGGTTCACCTGGAAGCAGCTGATCGTCCGTTCACGCCTCCTCATTCCGGTCTTCCTGCTCGCCACATACGGGGCGTTTGAGGTCGACCATTTGCTTGACCTCGGAAACCTTGCACTGGCGGGGTTTCTCTTCGGCGTCACCTCGGTCGCGTTATCGCTCACCACTGCGCTTCAGAGCATTCGCATGTACAAAGAATGCGTTGACGACCTCGTGAACGAAAAGAAGCTCCCGCCGCAGAAGCAACGTTCCCGCTGGGTTCTCGCCGTGATACAGGACTTCACGAACCCTGCACGACTCGGGCTTTTCATCGGCGGAATGGTCTCGCCGGTCGCTTCGATGATCATCTTCGTGTGGTTCCCGCAATTCGTGCACAACGGGTGGGTTCTCGCCGTGCTCGGCACGGCGGAAACCGTGACCGCCGGAACCGTCGTCGTTCTCGCGCGGAGGTTGAACCTGCTGAAATTCCAGCTCGACCTGAATCGACTGCTGAGGAAACAACACCGCCTGCGTCGGAGTTGAACGGCGCCGAGTTCCGCGATTTGCATTTCCATTCACCAATGCTTATTTTATCTTGTCGAAAGAAGCCCATCGATCAACCGCCTCCATCGTTTTTGCCGACTCACAATGATGTAGGTTTTCTTGTTTCTAAACCCAAGGTCCCTCTCAGTCATGTTCGACATTTTCAGGGAAAACCATGACAACGAATGACACAAGCGACACCGAACCGACCCTAGCCCGCCGCCTCGGTCTCATTTCGGCCGTCATGGTTGTCATCGGCTCCGTCGTCGGTTCCGGAATTTTTCTGACGCCGCAGAGCATCGCAGCCACGGTTCAGGTGCCGGGAGTGATGATCTTCGTCTGGATTCTCACCGGGTTGCTGACGCTTGCCGGCGCGCTGACGAATGCGGAGATCGCCGGCATGATCCCGGAAGCCGGCGGGCAGTACGTCTTTTTTCGCGTGACGTACGGCGACCTGACCGCCTTTTTGTATGGGTGGACGACGTTCATCGTCTACCAAACCGGCTCCATCGCCGCGATCGCCGTTGCCTTTGCCCGTTATTTCGGGTACTTCGTCGACCTTCCCCATTTCAGCCCCGCCCTCGAAGCATGGAAACTTCCTCTCATCGGAAATATTTATCCTCTCAAGGACATCGGCGTCAGTCTTATCGCGATCAGCGCCATCGTGCTCCTTGCTGTCGTGAATTATTTCGGTGTTCACATCGGCGGGTTTGTGCAGGACTTTTTCACCTTCCTGAAAGTTCTGGCGATCGGCGGGATCGTCGTGCTGGCGTTCACCGTGGGCCACGGCAGCACGGCAAATTTTTTCCCGTTGTGGGGAGCGCCCGCATCGGGCGCCCTGCTGAGCGCGATCGGCGTCGCAATGATCGCCACGCTCTGGTCCTACGACGGCTGGAATAGTCTCACGTACCTGGCGGGGGAGGTGAAGGAGCCGAAGAAGAACATCCCGCTGGCACTCGTCCTCGGCACGATCATCATCATCGCGATCTATGTCGCCACAAACCTTGCGTATCTTTACATCCTTCCGATCGGAGAGATCGCGAACTCGAAGCTCGTTGCAGCGGATGTGATGGAAAGAATTTTTCGCGGTTACGGCGGCGCGATCATTTCGGCCATGGTGATGGTCTCAACATTCGGCACGGTCAACGCCACCTCGATGACGACGGCTCGCGTCTATTTTGCGATGGCAAAAGACAGACTCTTCTTCAAAAGCCTCGGAACGATCCATCCTAAATACCGGACACCGGGAACGTCCCTTCTTGTCCAAGGGGTGTGGGCTTCCATTCTTACCTTGACCGGAACATACGACCAGATCTTTACGTACGTCATCTTTGCCGGATGGATCTTTTACGCGCTCGGCGCTTCGGCGGTGTTTGTCTTGAGGAAGAAAATGCCGGATACACCGCGTCCCTACAAAGTGCCGGGATATCCCTATATTCCGATCGCTTTCATTGTGGTTGCGACCTGGTTCGTCTATAACACGATCGTCCAGCAAACAGCGGATTCGATGGTGGGGCTCTTTTTGCTTTTGGCGGGACTCCCGTTCTATTATTATTGGAGCAGGCAGATCAAAAGATCAGAAACCGCACGCTGATCCCTTCGTTCCTTTAAAAGACCAAGGGCGATGAGAATATCATCGCCCTTTCTTTTTTCAACACGTCAATCGAGCGCTAGAAATCTCCTCCGAGCGAGATATAATACAACGGGACGGAGAACGATTGTCCGTCAAACGCCCAGGCAACGTCGAACTTCAGCGGAAGTCCGAACAAGATGACCCGCACTCCGTACCCGGTGCCCATGAGCAGATCTTCCGCAATTTCATTCCCCTGGTCGTTCTTAGCAAAGAACCTGTATGCCTTGTCGTCCGTCCAGGACGAACCGATATCGGCGAAGAGCGCTCCGGTAATGTTCTGCGCGGCGATCGGAAGTCCGCCGGTCACCAGATAACGGATGAGCGGAAAACGGAGTTCGTAGTTCATCAGGGCATATTTCGTGCCGTTCTTCGCATTATAGTCAAACCCGCGCATCGGCAGTGCCGGCGACAGGAAGGCGTAATCCTCGACGTTGTTGATCGGAATGCCGCCGTTCGCAAATTCCCGGTTGATCCACCCGTCCGTCCCGCCGATGAAAAATCTCTGCGCGTTCCTTCCCTCGCTGACCCCTCCGGCCCATCGGATGACGAATGAATAATCTCTCCAGAATTTTTGATACGTCCGGTAGTCCAGCGTATAGGTCTGAAAATCGAGCGAGTGGTCCCCGGCTGTCAGCGCCGGGCTGAACATCGCGGTGATATTATAGCGGGTCCCGTTATCCGGGGCGGTGATGCCCCACAGCGAGTTATCGTGAACGTAGCTGATCGAGGGCATGATGAGGTTCCGCTCGTCGGTCGGGGCGTTCAGTTCCGGGTCGTCGAGATTCTGTCTGGAGAGGTTGAGCCATGCCAGGTTGAAATCGAACCGGTTGAATCTATCCAGCGGATATGACGCTGAACTGCCTATTCCCCACGTCTGAAAGCGGTACAACGAAACGTTTCCCGTCTGATCGTACAGATAGAGGAACCGCGCGCTGTGGAATCCTTCGACCCCGTAATCAACCTTCGTCTTGAGGTAATTGTAGGCGATCACGTAATCGCTGTTCTCCAGATCGAGCATCAGGTTCGTGAGAAAATAGATCTGATGGTCGCCGAGCATGTCGCTGAACGCCATCTCGGTCGTCCCCTCCACTCCATAAAATGTGCTGTACCCGGCGTTGCCGTAAATGATGTCCGGCGAAAAATTAAGCTTGTACTTGTTCACCTTGTAGTTCCCCTGTTCGTCCACGTTGTCGCTCGGCTCAAGCTGTTTGCCGTTGGATTCCAGGTCGGCCGACGGCATCTTTTCCCTTGGCTGCTCGTCGGAGAAAACGTAATTCTGGAAGTCGATGTGGACACGGTCGCCGTACACTCCCGCGGTATCCTTGGGGGCCGCGTTTGCCGCTACGTTCGTCGAGTCCTTTGCGCCCTGACCGGTTCCTTTCTGCGCCAGCTTCATTTTTCTTTTGATGAACTCGGCAGGCTCAAGCTCCGAGACCGCCAATTTCTTGTCAAACGGCGCCTTCATTAAGTAGATGTCGAATCCCGCTTCGTTCAACGCGGCGAATGAAAGCTTATTGCCGTCCGCCGACAGCGAAAGCTGGAAAAGGCCGCTGATCGAGTTGGTCACAGGACGGTCCGCGCCGGTGACAAGGTTGCGTTCATAAATATTGCCGATGCCGTTCCGGTCGGAGACATAGAGCAACTTCGTTCCGTCCGGCGAGACGACCGGCGATGTCGCATCGCTTCCGTCGTAGTGGATGATACGCTTGATCTCCATCGTCTCGAGGCTCAGCGAATAGATATCCGACTCGGAGAAGTCGTATTTCGACATCTTGAAGTTCGCCGGAATCGCGTTCCGGTCCAGGTTGTCCCGCCTGTCGGACACGAAATAGATCGTCTTCCCGTCAGGCGACCAGTGCGGGTCGGAATCCGAAAAAATATCGTCGGTCAGGTTCGTCAGGTTCTTCGTCGCGAGGTCGTAGAGGTAGATGTCCGATTCCTTGGCATCGTCCCCGACAAAGGCGAGTTTGTCCCCTTTCGGCGACCAGTCGACGGAAAAAATCCCTTCCAGCTGAAATTGGATCTTTTCCTGATTCCCCGTCGCAGCGTCCACGATGAAAATGGCATCGCTCTCCCCGCTCTTCACGGCAAGAGCGATCTTCTTCCCGTCGGGAGACCAGGTGATGCCCGGCGTGAGCAGATGCAGTTCCTCAAAATTCTTCGTCCGCTGGCCGTCGACGATCTTTGTGACCTTATTGTCGATCGTGGACATAATGTAGACATCGAAATAATCGTCGCGGTCCGAGATGAATGCAACTTTATCCCCTTGCGGCGAAATGGAAGGGCTGGTGTTATAGAAGTCGGCTTCCTTCACGTGGTTCGTGAGCCGCGTTGCGAAGTCGGCCGGGTCTTCCCGTTTCGCAATATCGGGCCAATAGAGAACCTTTTGCTCCTTCTGCCAGCGGTCGTTGAGTTCGGAGACGCTCAGCCCGAGTGCATTCTTAAAGCCCTGGTCGATGCTGCGCGATCCCTTGATCCGGTTCAGGATCTCCGCGATCTTTTGGTCGCCGTACTTGTTCGCGATGTAATACCAGACCGACTGGCCGCCCCGGTAGGCAAAGTATCCGCTCAAATAATCGATCGGCGGGAGGTACGTGTGGATCGTCGCATCGCGCATGAACATATCCGAATTCGTATCCCAATGGAGCGATTGGTATTCCGCCATTCCTTCGTTGAACCACATGGGCAACTGGAGGCGGATGTTGTTGGAGATGATCGATTGGATCGACCCGCCGTAGAACATATCGTTGAAGACGGCATGAACGAGCTCGTGGTGGATCACATGCCGAAACATTTTATAATTGCCTTCGAACGGGACCACCACCCTGTTCTTGAACAGCTCCGTCACACCGCCGATCCCTTCCTCCAGATATTCCCCCAGGACATTGGTCTGCTGAAAGTCGTTGTGGGAATTATAGACCATGATCGGGATGCGGTTGTTGATCTCGTAATGGAAGCTCTTGCTGATGAGGGTGTATGCCGATTCGGCGGCGGCCGCCGTGAAGTTGGCGAGATATTCTCCGTTGTCGTTGAAATAAATGTCGAAGTGGTTCGATTGGATGTACCACCAGTTGAATTTTTTGTACTTCACCTTATTTTTACCGAAAACGGCTTCCTGGGCTGTCGACGTTACGGCCCCGACAGCCAGAAGCAGTGCGATGATCAAAAGGCGCAATTTCATGCGGACCTCAACGAGTGTAGGATAACGATGCGCTTCCCCCTACCGTCGCGCACCGCCTACCACTACAACGATGCGCGCCGTAAGAAAATTCCTATTTGTGCTTTCGTCTCTTCTTAGGCTGCGAGGAACGCGCCGGTTCCACGCAGGCAAAATCGATTTCTTTGTTCTCGACGTTTACACTGACAACTTTCACGGCGATGCTGTCCCCCAGGCGGAATGTCCGTCCCGTGCGCCGCCCGACCAGCGAATAATGCTTTTCATCGTGTTCATAGTAGTCGTCGCCGATGTTGCGGACATGGATCATCCCCTCGACGAGGAGATCGTTGATCTCGACATACATCCCGTAGTTGGTGACGCCCGAGATCACCCCTTCGAATTCGTCGCCAAGATGCTGTTTCATATATTCCGCCTGCATCACCTTCACGGAGGCCCGCTCGGCTTCCATCGCAACACGCTCCCGGTCGGACGACCACTTGCAGACCCGCGGAAGCGTTTCGATGAAATGCTTCCGCCGCGCGTGCGGCATTCCTTTGGCGTATTCATCCAGCATCCTGTGGACAACCAGGTCCGGGTAGCGGCGGATCGGCGAAGTAAAATGCGTGTAGTAGTCGAACGCCAGACCGAAATGCCCGATGTTTCTCTCCGAGTATACGGCCTTCGCCATGGCGCGCAGCGAGACTTCGTTGATCACATTCTCTTCCGGAGTGCCTCTCACGCGGTCCAGGAGTTTCTGCAGATCTTTTGACGAGACAGACTCGCTCACGTTTAATGAATAGCCGAATTTTTCGACGAAGACGGACAGTTCCCGGATTTTTTCCCTGTCGGGGGAATCATGGATCCGGTAGACGAACGGCGACACATCCTCTTCCTTCTTTTTCTTGCCGACGTGCGCGGCGACGGTGTAGTTCGCAAGGAGCATGCATTCTTCGACGAGCTGATGGCTCTTGAGGCGCTGCTTGATACGCACTTCAACGGGCTTCCCCCGGTCGTCATACCGGAACTTGGCTTCAGGGGAATCGAAGTCGATGCTGCCGTTTTTCATCCTCTTCTCTTTCAACGCGCGCGCCAGAGACCAGAGCGCCTTCAACGCGTCGGCGTGCTCTCCTTTGCCGGCATCCAATATGTGTTCCACGTCTTCGTACGTAAACCGGCGTTTTGAATTAATCACGCTCTTGACGATCTCATAGTCTTTGACCTTTCCCTTTTCGCTGACATCCATGATGCACGAATAGGCCAGCCGGTCGACGTTCGGTTTCAGGCTGCACAGGTCGTTGGAGAGTTTTTCGGGAAGCATCGGCACCACCTGATTCGCGAGGTAAACGCTCGTCCCTCTGTTGAAGGCCTCGGCATCGAGGGCCGTTCCCTCCTTCACATACGCGCTCACATCGGCGATATGAACGCCAAGCCGGTACGCCCCCGGCCCCAGCGGTTCGATCGACACAGCATCGTCAAAATCTTTGGCATCGTCCGGGTCGATCGTAAAACACGTCACAGCGCGGAGGTCGCGGCGGCGTGCGATCTCCTCCTCCGCGATGGTTTCAGCAATGTCCTTTACGAACGATTCGACATCGCGGGGAAAAGAGGTCGGCAGCCGGAATGCCTTGATCACCGATGCAACTTCGGCGCCCGAATCCCCCGAACGGCCGATGACCTCGACGATCCGCCCTTCGGGATTCTGAAGATCGCTCTCCCACGACTCGAACGCGACAACGACCTTGTCCCCCGGCCGTGCGCCGTTGAGCGCGTCGGGAGCGACATAAATGTCACGCGGAATTTTCCGGTCGTCGATAACGACGAAATAAAAATTCTTGCTCTGCTCAAGCGTGCCGACGAACTCATCATGGGCGCGAGAGATAACGCGGACAATTTCCCCTTCGATTTTCTCGTCGGCTCTTTTTTTATTCCGATCAGGCGCAAACAGCGAGACATCGACGGTGTCGCCGTCCAGCGCGGTACCGAGAGATTTCGGCCCGATATAGATTTCGCCGAAGGCGGACCCGGGAACCGTGACAAAGCCGTACTTCTGCTTGCTCATCGAGAGCATTCCCCTGACCGTCTGTTCCAACGGCCTGCGGGAATAACCTTTCCCGCGTGAATGCGAAAGAACCTTTCTGTCCACCATGGCATGAAGCGCTTCGCGGACCTCCTGGAAACCGCCGTCGTCCCGGATGCTCAGCCTGCGCGCGACCTGGCGGGACTTAAATGCTTCGCGCGGATGCGCATCAAAAAAATCGATGACCCGCTGCTCTATGCTGCTCTTCATATTCTCTCTTTCAAAACTCCTGATTAAAAGGCGAACTTGTAATACACGCGTGCGCCGTTCGTCGGCCGGCGATAATCCACCGTTTCCAGTGGATCGCTTTTCCGGTCGACCTCGAACATAAAATTCCGCAAATTGTCGTCCTGGATGATCGAACCGAGCGACCATTGGACGCTGACGTTGGCGTTGTTGATGTCGTTAAAGACCTTCCCTCCGAACGACCAGTACGCGTTCCCGACCACACCGCTCAGGCGGAGGTCCGGCGACGTCCCCGAGTACAAAATCTCGACATTGCTCAGCGCCGTGAAGTTGTTGGCGCGGAGGAAGTCCTGCATCATCCTTGAGAGCAGTGTATTGGTGAAGCCGGAGATGAGCGACCCGCCGATCGAGCCCCCCAAAGAGTTCGCGATCCCCTGTTTGTCGTTGGACGTCAGGTCGTCGCGGAATTTTCCGGGGCTTCCCGGCGTCGAGGTCAGCAGGAACGAGATGGCGTCGGACTCGATATCGCCGGTGCGTTCCGTCGGATTGTTGTTGTCGTCGTACGTTGTCAGCCCGATCTTTATCTTCGGGTCGTACCGTGTGCCGGTAATGGCCAGCGACACGACCACTTTTTCCGTCGCCGGTGCGGCCGCCTCTTTTTGTTGCTGCTGCGTCGCCGTTTCCGGCTTCAGATGGCTGCCGGTATACGTTGCGGTAATGTCCAACTCCGGGTTATCGGGCCTGCCGGTAAACTTCAGCGAACCCGATGCATCGAATTGTTTATAGAACTTATAGTTTGACTTATCCGACAGGTTGATCGTTCCCGTCAGCCGCACGTTGCTCTTTTCTTTGCTCAATTCCAGCTTACCGTTCAGGTCCGCGAACAGCTCTTCGTTCGTCGACGGGTTGAAGATCATCCTGATCTGCACGATCCCCTGCGTCTGAATCACGATATTGTAGCCGAGCCCGTCCAAAAAGGACGGGTCGTTGGACGTGTGCACATCTTTTTTGGAACGCAAATACGCGAAGAGCCGTGAACCGACGAGAGAATCGGCCGTCTGCCTTGACGTATCGTCGACGCTGACAACGTTCACATACCGGGCGGACACAAGGTTTGCCGACTCGCGTGTTGAAGGGAACGTGAGCGCCGCCTGCTTGATGTAGATCGCCCCGCTGACCCGTGAATTTTCTGACGTTCCGTCGAACGAAAGACCTTCGTCGCCGGTCGATGCGATGAGGTCGCCGTACACCCCCTGGTCGCTGCTGCGCGAAGTTTCCTGCAGAACTTTCAATTCTCCCTTGGCCCTCAGATGGTACTCATCGGGAATGAACCCGCGAAGCGAAATGAAGCCGCCGAAATCGATCTTGCCGGATGAATAGTCGCCGCTGATATTCTTCGCCGTGAAATTCGTCAGCGAAATTTTACTCCCGTCGAAATCGACCTTCCCCGCGGCCTGGTACTTCATATTGTTCATGGGAAAGAGGAATTTTGCGTCGCGGAATTCCATCCCCCCGTTGAACGACGGTGCGTCGAGCGACCCGGTGCAGTGCACCGAGCCCTCCATCGTCCCCTCCATCTCATCGAGCTGGTCGATGAAAGGGTCGATGACGCTGATGTCAAAATTGTGCGCCTTCAGGTACACATCCAGGCCCGTCGCGGAAAAACGATCGTCGACCGATGCGAACGCAAGGTCAACAGGGATCGACCCGCTGCAGAGCAATTGGAAGTTGTCGCGCCCCTCCGGAGCCTTGGAAAGCTGGACGGTGCAATCGGCGACCTTGTTTTCGTAGCGGACAGCGCTGTTCACAAACCCGAACTCCGCTCCCCGGTATGCAAAATTCGAAACCCCCAGCTCGCAGGTGAGAATCGGGTTCTGCATCGGCCCGTTCACCCTGCCGCTGGCGTTCACTGTCCCGCCGAACGCGATCGCGTTGGACTTGAAATTCTGAGATCTTCCGAAGTGATAGATATTCGACAGCGTAAAATTCTGGAGACGGACAAACGCCGTGATGTCCCCCCCGTAACCGATCGAGCCGCCGAAAGCGAGCTGCTCGTCCTGATGAGTAAACAGCGTCGAATCGACATCGATGCCGGACCTGCTCACCCGTGCGGAAAACTGCTGCGCGTTGTCGAGCTCGTACCCCTGATAACTGAAAGAAAAAGTGTCGAACGTAAAATCGTACTGGTCCGGAGCAACCTGCGCGCGCCCTTCGACAGCGAATTTCATGGTGCTGTCGATGTCGCTTTGGACGGAATATTCCGCATGGCGGTCGTGGAGACTGACGTCGACCGCTGCATTCCGGAAATACGAATCGCCGACAAAGAGGTTCCCCGCGTTCGCCCGCACATGGACTGCGGGGCTGTTGACAGGAGCGAGAAGATTATCCGCCGCCGCGTGTTCAACGCTGAAGTCCAACGATCCGTTTTCCACGATCAGGTAGCCGCCGGCCGTCGAGTACTTCGCCGACGCGATCGCGACCGTTCCTTCCGCCGAAAGAGTGTCCGCGCTGCCGCGGAGCGATCCGCTGACATTGCCGGCGGCGTTAAAGATATTGGTCCCGAAAAATACCGCCACGGGCTCCAGATTCTTCAGATGGAACGAATACTGAAGAGCGCACTCGCGGGAAGGAGGATCGGCAACGGCTGGGTCCAGGTTCTCACCGCCGCTCGTTTCCGCAGCGGCAAAGGAGGTATCGAAAAGCGCCCGCTGCTTCTCATATTCCCGCTGGAAATGCCGGGCATGCGACCTCACTAAATCGACGACGCCAGCGTACGTGAAGCTGCCGTCGACGGACGCATCGGCGATCGGCGATGCAAAGCGAATAGATTTCTTCCCCGTCGAATCGACTCCGACATGGAGTTCGGCCCGGACACTGTCAAACGCGTATGACTCGAACCGGGAGCCTGAAAAGCTGATGAGCAGATCGCCGGCCATATCTTCGCGCAGAAAATTCCTTCCGTCGGCCTTCAATGAGAATGAACAGTCGGAATCATAGTGATCGTCATGCAGGAGCGTCGAAAAATCAAAATGAGAGAAGGTTCCCGCAAGTGCGTACGACGGCGCGGAGGCAGAGTTGTAATCCAATCCGGCCTGGAGGTCGGCAGTCCCTCTCGGGAATTGAATCAGGGCAGAGCAGGCAATGTTCCGGTCCGAAGCGGTGATATCCATCCGAAGGTGAGAGAATGAGATCTTGTTGAACGTTGACGAATCGACGGTCACCGACGCTTTCGAGTTCAATTCTTCGACCGAAGTTCCTTCCCCTTCCACTGTCCCCGAAAAATCGAGATGAGAAGAGAGCGATGGATCAGAGAAGAATTTCCCCAGGTTGACGCCGCTTCCGCCGAACGCCGCTTTGTATTTCATCGTTGCGCCCGTAAGGTCCAGGCCGCCGTCCACCGAAACTCGCCCGGCGTCCATCGACGCGGCGGCGGTGACTTGGAAATCGAGCGGCTTACCGACATAATGAAAATCGACCGCGAGCTGCCCCGCACCGCCGAAGTCGGGAATATGAAAGAACGGAAGAAGCTCGGGAACATCAGAGGGGAAGATCGACGTCCCCTTCGACTCAATATTCAACGTGAGGTCGCCGGGGCGATGAAGGTTGAAGACCCCTCCCTCCAGGTTAATGACCGAGCGGCTGAATGCGGCGTGGAGTTTTTTCACTTTCAGGCTCCCGAATTCTCCTTCGGTCCTGCATTCCACCTGGACCGTACCACGGAGAAAATCGAGCGACGGAAGAAACCGCTGCAGGTCCTCGGCGGCCACGGTGCTCGGCAGCAGAGAACATTCAACCGGAACGAACTGAAGGGCGGCGATATCATTGATCTTCAGCGCATCGGCGGAACTCATCCTTGCCGAGAGTTCAACGCGCGAACGGGGCGTAACGATGAGAAGATTTTTGACCTCTGAAAGAACTGCGTTATGCCGGATGTCGGCCGAAAAATGAGCAAGCGTAAAGCCTTCGCGCGGCGCGGTGAATGAAATATTCTTGATGGATGCGCTCTGTTCCTTTTCTGCGACCGACGCCGAGAGTTCAACATTGAGCTTGTCGATATCCAGGTTGGAAAAATTGAACGTCCGCCGGGCTATCGAATCCGGAAGGCTCCCCGCCGCAAGGGATGTTGAATCGATAAGTCGAAAATGCGCGTTGTTGATGCGGAGGTTTTTAACGGTCACCAGCCAAGGAGAAGGAGCCGTGTCGGGCTCCGCTTTCTTCTTGGCGAGTTTGTCGACGTTCCAGGTCCCGTCGGAAAAACGGACGAGAGAAATGGACGGGTTATCAATTTCTATGCTTCCGAGAGAAATGTGCTTATTCCACAGGGGGATCGGGTCGTAGCGGACCACTGCTTTGCTTGCTTCGACGAACGGAGCGTTATCGATGTAGACGGCAACCGTGTCGATAGAAATCCCCGTAAAAAGATTCCCCTTGATTTCTCCGAGATAAACCGACGCGTTGAGGTTTGCATCGAGCACCTTATAGATCGTCGAGCGCAGCGTCTGCTTGAAGAGCGGAGTCTGCGTAAAGCCGGCCGCAGCAAACAAGAGGGCCACAACGGAAATTCCGGCGTAGGTCAATATTTTCGATGTTGTACGGATCACGTGGTTTTTCCGCTGACCGAGTATAGTTCCTTGATTCGTTCGATCACCAGGGTCGTTGAACGATCCGGGATGAACGGAATGGTGAGGACTTTTCCCCCCGATCTTTCGACAACATCTTTTCCCACAACGTCGTCGATCTTCCAATCGGCCCCTTTGACCAGAATGTCGGGGACCAGAGCGCTGATCGTTTCATACGGAGTTTCCTGGCCGAAGATGCATACGGCGTCCACGGCCTTCAACTGAGACACGAGATATGCGCGGTCCTCTTCGCCGACGACGGGACGGCGCGGTCCCTTGATTTTTTTGACCGACGCGTCGCTGTTGACCCCGACGATCAGCGCATCGCCGAGAGAACGCGAAGCGGCGAGATACTCGACATGGCCGCGGTGCAAAATATCGAAGACCCCGTTCGTAAAGACGACCTTCTTCCCCTCCTTTTTCCAACGAAGACGAACGTCGATCAATTCAGCGAGTGAGAAGACTGTTCCCATGGCAATTTCGAAAAATCTATTCGAACGTTAAGACTGGAAGGAAAGAACTCTTGCGAGCAGCGCATCAGGAAGTATTGGGACGATGCCGACCTCGCCGCACACGACGCCGCCGGCAAAATTGGCAAGGCTTGCCGATTCGTAGATTGACGCGCCCGACGCCATCGCCATCGTGAGCGTGGCGATCACCGTATCGCCGGCGCCGGAGACGTCGGCGACATGCTGCGCCCGCGTCGGCAAATGGAGCAGGGAGCCCTTATCATCCAGCAAACTCATCCCTTGTTCTCCGCGCGTGATCAGGATATTTTCTGCATTCAATTTTTCCTTCAACGCGCCGATGGCTTCGCGAAGGCTCTCGTCGGTGGCCAACTTCATGCCCAGCGCTTCCTCGACCTCTTTTCTGTTCGGCTTAAACACCGAGGCATTTTTGTATTCGAAGAAGTTTTGGAACTTGGGGTCGACGGTGACAATTTTCCTCTGACCGCGCGCCATCTCAATGATGTGATGGATCAAGGAGGCGGTGATGACCCCTTTGTTGTAGTCTTCGAGGATGATGCCGTCCAAGCTGGCAATGCTGTTCCGCAGAATCGAGAGGATCTGCTCCTGCACCGACGGGGAAATATCCCGTTTTTGTTCGTTATCGATCCTGACGACATGCTGGCCATGAGCAATGACGCGTGTTTTCACCGTCGTAGGCCGTGAAGGATCTTTTACGATCCCGCTTATTGGACAATTCTGCCCGGCGAGAAGTTTTGTCAGCAAATCGCCGTCGGCATCATCGCCGACAACGCCGACGAGGACCGGCTCCCCCCCCAGGGATTTGATATTATTGGCCACATTGGCGGCCCCGCCAAGCCGTTCGGTTTCCTTCTCCACCTCCACGATAGGAACCGGAGCCTCGGGGGAAATCCGGCCGACGGATCCCCAGAGATACTTGTCCACCATGACATCGCCGATAACGGCAATGCGCTTGTTTTTGAATTTTGAAAGAAGCTCTTTAAGCCGCGTTTCGGAAAACGTGACCACGTTGACTTTTACGTAAGTAATTGAAACAGTTATAGATAGCGAAATATAGCACTTTGGTGGGCGACAATCAATAAAAAAGGCTGCCTCGGAGGTCCGAAGCAGCCTTTTTTGGCCAGTGTACGCTGAATCCGATCTTACTTCATCATTAACATCTTCTTCGTCACGATGTAATTTGGCGCTCCGTTGGATTGGGCAACCAGTCTGTAGAAGTAAATGCCGCTCGAGACTGTTGCACCGTGATTGTTCGTTCCGTTCCACGTCACTTTGTAATGGCCGGAGACGATGTCGCCGCTGACGAGGGTCTTGACAAGTTCGCCAAGAATATTGTAGACGTTCAACTGAATCGTCGCAGAACGCGGAACAGAGAACTCGATGTTCGTCGACGGGTTGAACGGGTTCGGATAGTTCTGGCTGATCTCGTACGACGTCGGAGTCTTTTGGCTCACAACCTCAACGCCGGTCGGATAGAATCCGAGGGCCTTTTGCAGAAGGGCGACGGCGTACTTCGCATTGTGGACGCCCATGCTGCCGTCGTTCGTTACAAACGAATAGGTGTAAATACCCTGAACGAGATCGGGCCGGTTCTTTACCTTAAGGCTGTCCTTGATCGCCAGGGTCGGCTCGCCTGTCAGGCTGTCGATTGGCAGTCTGGCTTTGAGAAGAGCCAGGAGGCCGGCGACTTCGGTCTGCACGCCTTCGATTTTTCCGTTGCGGTCGTAGTCGTAGCTCGCTTTGACGTCGTCAAACGATTGGATTCCGGACCCATGGCAGGTCTGGCATGCTTCGGTATGGTCGTGCATAACGCCTGTACCGACCGTGTCCGACATCGATAATTGATGCTGTCCGCTGCCGTGCATATGGCATGTAACGCAGGCATCCGGAACGCCGGCATGAGTCATTAATCCGGTGAGGCTGCTGTCGCCGTACTGGTACGCATTCTGACCGAAGAACATATCGGCTTGCGGATTACCGTGCGGGCCATAATGGTCAGCGAAACCGTAATACGGAGCTTTGGTCGTCACTTTTGTTGCAACGTTGTACCGCGACCGGTGGCAGTTCATGCAAAGCTGGCCAAGGCCGCCGATTCCAGCCGGGACGACATAACCGTTCCGCAGTGTATCGACGCTGACCGTTCTCAACTGATTCGGGTTCGCTGCGCTGTGCGGATCATGGCAGACTGCGCAAGTGATAGGATAGCTAGCATCGCTTGAACTCCACGTGGACGCTGATGCCGGCTTTCCAGCAACAACCCATTTCTCGAATGCGCTTCCGCTGTGGCAGGGGAAGCAGCTCGTAGACGTTGCGACCTTGCCGGCAAGCGGCATTGTCGCATGATCCGATAGTGACCAATACGTGCCGGAGACATGGTGGGGGGGCGCATCGTGACATGACTGACACAAGCCTGCATCAAGAGAGAGGCCGATTTTTGAGATGTCGCCGTTGTGATCTTTGCCCGGGCCGTGGCAGCTTTCGCAGCCGATGCTCGCCAGCGGGAGCAGCGACGAATAATTCGCCGCCATGTTTTTATAGATTGAAGAATCGCCGTTGAAGATCAGATAACTGCTGCCGGATTTTGTCTTTCCCTTAAACGCCGTCGTGTCCCATCCAAGCGAATGGGCCATGTATCCGAAATTTCCGTCATTTGCCGAGAGGTCGTAGCCCGTCGTATGGCATTTCCAGCAACTGGCGGAGTACGATCCTTGACCGTATGCGTTGACTTCCAACTCTCCCATTATTCCCTGTGTGTAGATCTTAGCATGCCCCGTTCCCTGCCAATCGCTGTAATTCGCCGCGTGGCATTCACCGCAATACAAACCTGATGTATTCGGGTTCCCAAGGAACGTGCTCACAAAGAAAGTGTCCTGGTCGGTGCTTGTGCCGCCGTTCACAGACACATTCACTATGTATTGACCGGCCGAGTCTGCCGTGAAACTCTGACGCGGATTGTTCCCGGCGCTGTCGAATGACGCGTTCGATCCTGTCGGCTTCGCGGCAAACGTCCACGTGAACGACGTTACAACCGTTGTTCCGGATCCGGTGGTATCGGCAAATAAATATGCGCGCGCTCCTTTGCCGATCACCTTAAGGCCTGTTGTGGCAGTGTAGCTGCTCTTTCCGATCGCCGCCAGCTTTCCCGGGGACATTGGTACAACCGTGAGCTTCACCGTCTGCGCCACCGCTCCTGAATATACGAGGCCAAGTAGGCATCCGGCAAGCAACCCTCTCAAAATATTAGCAAATCTGTTCATTGTATTCTCCATGTGTCAACGTTTTAGAAATCCACCAGGCTTCTGGTGCATCTAGTCGGATTTGCTATATCTTCCGCAACATTTGTGCCATACAAAACGCGTTGGAAGGTCGAAATTTGTTCAAAAATTAACTGTTTATTATTTCAACAATCAATATTTCCCAAAAGTAAAGCTTTTCTTTTCCAAAAAAATGGAAAAAATATGATAATTGGATAAGATTTCGCAATATGAAAGGCTGCTGACAACTGAGCTCAATGATTTTCTAATCGCAGAAACGACAAAAAAAAGGCGTGAAATTGTAATTTTTCACGCCTTCAAAATTTACAGCTACCGTTGATACCTGAACTCACGACCCCCAATAACCCTGCCCCCCCGCCCCAGAAGAATCAGAACCTGTACGAAATAGTGAAGTCGACGTTCGTTGTCGAAACGGTCTCGTCTGTCCGCGAGAGGTTAAGCGATTCATCGCCGTAGTTGTTATGGAAGTTCTTGAACGATCCGAACATCGCCGCTGCATCGATCATCACATTATCCTCGATCAAAATCCCGGCGCCGGCAGTAATGGTGGTCAGACCGAACGTCGACGGATCGCCGGCATACGGCGAGGGCTTGAAGGAATAGCCCGCCCGCAGCCGCACATCTGTTTTGGGGATCTCGAACTCGCCGCCAACAGCATAATTAAGCGTCGAACGAAACTGCTGTTTTAACGCAATGTTTTCGTTCTCCAGATCGGCGTTGTCGGTCCACTGAAGCTGCGTCCAATCGGTATATTCAACTTGCCCGGAGAGAAGAAGACCGCGCACCGGCGAATACGAAGCACCGGCCCCGAACACCCAGGGAGTTGTTATGCCATAGTCGTTGTTCGCGTCGTATGAATAGTAGTACCCTGTCGTATCATCGAACGCGCTTTGTCCGGCGTTCGTATATGTTTCATGAACGGTGAACGCCGTCGGAGTTTTGATCGTGATGCCGAAACGGGCAATATCTTCGTACCGGTACATAAACCCGAACATCGCGTTGACGCCGTTCAAATCGCTCGTCAGCGTGCTGTTGTAGTTGAACGCATTGAATTCCCGGTAGAGGGAATCGGGAAGAACATATCCGTCCGCATCGTAGAAACGGGTCGGATCATTGTAGACGTTATTGACGTCCGATTCGTTGTAGTTCCTGACATAATTGTATGTTCCGTTGAGGAGGTTGATCGTCACACCGAAAGAAAAATCCTTCGCGAGATCGACGGCCCCGGAGAATGCCCACGTGCCCATGCTGCCGCTTTCGCTGACATTTCCTTGCTGCTGGACATTTTTCTGGATCGGAGTGTAGCCGTCCGAATTTTCAAGATACGTTTGAAAGGGGATGTCAAAATTTGCATCCGCATCGTACAGCCACGGGATGATCGAGCTCTTCGCGTTGAAGCCGTTGAACGAAAGCGCGGTTGCATAATTATTCACTCTGTTGTAACCGACGGCAAAGACCAGGCTCCCGCGCGAGGTCGGAACGGGGAACACGAGCCCCAGATCGTCAAGGTTGGTGGCGCTGTTGCTGGCCGACGACGACGTTCCCAAAAACGTTGCGCTGTTCGAATAGTTGGTATTGACAATGCCGCCGGTGAACTCTAGTCTCCTCATCTGAGCCAGGCCTGCCGGGTTCCAGAACGTTGCGCTGTAATCATCGGCTACGCCGATGTATGCGCCGCCCATGCCTTCCGCCCGTGCACCGACTCCGAATCCCGTGGATGAAAAACGGTATGCATCCTCAGCAGACTGGGCACGAAGATAAGAGATATTCAGCATGATCAGTCCGAACAATAAAATGAACAAAGTGACACAGCGATTATTTTTCATAGGTATCCTCCGCTTCCACTCCCATCCGTCTCCGCGATTCGGCCGGTTATCCGTTCGGCAGGTTATCGATACAACTGAGGTTCGACCCGTTGCCCTGCTGCAGCCGGCAGACACACCGTTTGCTTTAACAATCGAGCAGCCGGAGGGGGGGTGCAGGTGTTGTCGTGATTATGGTGAATGTTAGACAATTAATATGCTAAAAACTTCTTGACCGTAGTGTCGGGAGAAATCTCTCCTATCTGCCTCTATTCCTGCCGCCTCCGCCTCCCCGGCTTCCGCTGCCACCGCTCGATGCTCTGCCGCTCGAACGCTGCGGTGCCGAATAACCCTGATGAACCATTTGTCTTGATTGCGGCTGCGCGTACCTTGCCGAAGGCTGAACTCGTCCACGATGTTGGTACATCTGCCGGACGTTGGAGTTTCTCGAGCCATAGCTGGAATATCTTCCGCGGCTGGCCACCGTCGCCTGCCGCGAAGCGACCGTCGATCTATTCGCCCTTTGCCACCAGGGAATTTCCTGGCGCGTTCGTGAGGCAGACGGGCTTGTCGCTACTGCTCCCGGCGCATTAGGAGTCCTCCCCCTTGATGGGGTGACTCCGTTGGCAGGGATCACCCGGCCGGGAGAGTTCGGCGCAACACGACCGGCGAAGTATCCGAAACTTCCGCGCCCGCTGCCAATGGTGCGCTGCCTCGTCGCAAAATTCCTCCCTCCGTACCAGCCATGGTATGCGTGTCCATAATACCCGCCGTAACCGTAGCCGTATCCGTAGCCATAACCCCATCCGAATCCGAACCCGTATGGATACCACAGCCCCCACGGGTAGTAGTTGTAATCGAACCACGGGTCGTAGCCAACTGCCGACGCGTAATACTCCGGCGGCGGATAATAGTAATCGAAGGCCATATGGTATTGCGCGTCGCGATAGCTGTCATCATCGAAATAGCTCGCGCTCGTCGAGTCGCTCGACGACGTCGTATCGGTGTAAGCATAATCATCGTCCCCTCCCGCCCATCGTTCGCTCACCGTTTCCGTGTGAGTATAACAGCCGGCGAACAAAAGCCCGGCTGCCGAAAGAGGGATCAATCCATTGAGAAAGCTTCGCAGTGTTTTCATACCAGGTTCCTTCCTCCTTCCGATGTCAATACTAACACTAACAGCGGAAAGGAATCGTTCATTCCCGTTCCGGAATTACAGCACTCTGACGTATTCTACTTTAATAGTTCTGTTTCCTATCGTGACGTTGTTCTGATTTCTTACAAGATTCTTCAAATCGCATCCGATCGTAAAACCATTCCCCCACGACCATCGCAGGCCGCTATTCAAATATCCCTTCCCTTTGCCCACCACGCCGATATTGTCATTCAAGCCAAAATCATATTCTGCAAGCAGCGATATGTCCGATCCGAGGGACTTTTCAGCGCCGACAAAAAAATCGAGGCTTTTGTTGCCGTCCTTGTTCTCGAGGCTGTAATTCGTCCCGCCGTGGAGGCTCAGGTTGCCCATCAGAGAATAGTTCTTGCTGGCTGCGGCGTAAAAACCGCGGGACTTGATCGTGAAGCGCTGCAGGCTGTCGATGTAGGTCTCTTTACCCTGCGAATCGAACCCGAGGGCGATCGCGGGCATCGCCATTGTCTCATCGAATAAGCGAAATTTCACGTTGACTCCCGGAAGTCTTTGCATCGTAATATCGTCGTGGCCGATAATTCCGGTTCCGCCGTACGAGACGCCGAAGTTCAACCGGTCGAGCGCTCCGGCCGTCAATCCGACCGTCATTCCCCCCTCCTGAAAGAAGTCGACATCCATCGCGAAAGCTCCTCGTTTTAAGAGCCCGCCTGTCGGCGTATCGATGATATATCTTGGTTCGATGTTTGCTGCATCGCCGGCCGTGTTCTGCGCTAAAGACAAGCTGTAAATAAAGAACGAAGAAAAGATGAATAACAGTTTCTTCACTGATATTCCTTCCATTAGATTAGACGAACCATCGCGCAAGAAGTTTACCCATACCACGCCCTATTCTGCCCGATAATGTATGAAGATTTCACTCCTTTTTCCACGTGGTGCCGGTTTTCGTATCCTCGAGCACGATGCCGAGCGCTTTGACAGCATCGCGGATCTTATCCGATAATGCCCATAATTTCTGATTCCGAATTTCTTTTCGTACGGCGATGATGAGATCCATCAAACCGGCCTCCGTGGAGCCCCCCCCCGATGCGTTGGATGATGCGGGGGCCAAAGAAATTCCGAGGACTCCTGAACAGAGATCCTCAAACATCTTCTCCGTTGTTCGAAGTGCCTTTTCCGTCGGGAGTGATCCCGGCCTCAACCAGTCATTAACTTGGGATGAAAGGTCGAAGAGAACAGCGATCGCTTTCGGGGTATTGAAATCGTCGTTCATCGCTTCGAGAAATGCAGTCCGGAACGGCGTTACGTCTTTCTCGGTCATGCCGAAAGAGGAAGTTCGGCTGGCGAAATCGATCGTCTCCCGAAGCCTCCGTAGCGTACTCTGCAGCTTTGCAAGTCCTGTCCCCGATGCCTCCAGCGCCTGTTCGCTGAAATCGAGCGTGCTCCGGTAATGGCTTTGCAGGATAAAAAAGCGGATAACGGCAGGGTCGAATTTTTTATAGAGGTCCTTGAGCGTGACAAAGTTGCCGAGGGACTTCGACATCTTTTGGCCGTTCACGGTCACCAGGTTGTTATGGATCCAGTATCTCACGAACGGCTTGCCGGTTGCAGATTCGCTTTGCGCGATCTCGCATTCGTGGTGAGGGAATTGGTTGTCCAATCCCCCTCCATGGATATCGAACGTCTCGCCGAGGTACTTCATCGACATCGCCGAACACTCCACGTGCCATCCGGGGAAACCCTCGCCCCATGGACTCTGCCATCGCATGATGTGTTCCGGTTCCGCTTTTTTCCAAAGGGCAAAATCTTCCGGATTCCGTTTTTCGGATTTCACTTCAACCCGGGTTCCCTCTTTCATCTCATCGATCGTCCGTCCGGAGAGCTTCCCGTAGGCCTTGAATTTCCGGACATCAAAATAGACGGAACCGTTCACTTCGTACGCATGCCCGTTCGCAAGAAGCACCTTCACGATCTCGATCTGCTCGATGATATGCCCCGATGCTCTCGGGGAAATATCGGGACGAATCACGTTGAGAGCGTCCATGTCCTCGAAATAACTCCGTGTGACCGCCTCCGCGATCTGCATTGGATGAACTTTTTCGATCCGCGATTGCTTCAGCATTCTGTCCTCGCCGTCGTCGAGCAAGTGCCCCACATCGGTGATGTTCTGCACATACAATACTTTGTTGCCGAGGTAACGAAGGTAGCGGACGATCACATCGAACGAAACGTAGCTCTTGCCGTGGCCGATGTGCGAATCGCTGTAGACCGTCGGACCGCAGACATACATCCCTACGTAGCCCGCATGAAGCGGTTTGAATTCTTCCTTCGTCCGGGTAAGCGTGTTATAGAAAGTTAATGGCATTTTTTTCGGATGCAGAGGTGTTGGGTGTTCGGTATTGGATCATCGTGATTGAAGTGCTGAGATGAAACTGTTAGATGCCGGCTCAAAATATGCCGTTGTATCTTTCTCCCGAAGGGACGGCTGAAATTCATTTTTGCTTCTCTGTCAACAGATGGAGAACGGGTTCGCCCTTCTTTTGGGGGATTGGGCTGCGCTGACGGGAGACCGTCAACATGCATCATTTTCGCCCCATCAACTCCCGCGCGCTCTTCAACCCGGCCTCAGTGATCTTCTCTCCGCTCATCAGCTTCGCAACTTCCCGTATCCGTTCTTCAATGCCGAGCTTGCGCAAGCTGGTCGTCGTCCGTTTCCCGTCTTCAATTTTCTCGACCGCAAAATGCGTGTCTGCTAGTCCCGCGATCTGAGGAAGGTGAGTGATCGTGATGATCTGATGAAGCGAAGCGAGTTTCTTCAAGCTTACGCCGACCGCCTGCCCGATGCGTCCGCTTACGCCGACATCGATCTCATCGAAGATAAGAAGCGGGACTTTGTCAGAGGCGGCGAGGGCAGATTTCAACCCGAGCATGACGCGCGAAATTTCCCCTCCCGACGCTACTTTTGCGAGCGGCTTGAGGTCCTCGCCGACGTTCGTCGAAATAAAGAACTCGACCAGATCGACCCCTTTTGGCGTTGCCTCGAAGGACTCTTTCCCTAGCTGAACATAGGCATCGGCGGCGCCGGCCTTCCCCGCCACATTCGCGATGCTCACCCAGAATTTTGCGTTCATAATGCCAAGCTCGGCAAGCGAAGCAACGATTTCTTTCTCGATCTTTTTCGCTGATTCCCGCCGCTTTTTTGTCAATTGCTGGGCAGCAGCCGAGCAGACCCGGCGTTCCTCAAGGATGGCTGCGTCGAGCGATGCGAGCTCTTTTTCAAAATTCTCTGCCAGAGAAAATTCGCTGCCGATCTTCCGGCGGTGTTCAAGCAGCGACTCGAGCGTGCCGCCGTATTTCTTTTTCAGAAGCGAGAACTGTCCGAGCCGTTCCCGGATCTGTTCCAGCTTCTCAGGGTTGAACTCTATTTTTGCGTTATAGGATTGAATGAACTTCGACAATTCTTCGACGATGATCTCTGCCGATTTCGCCTCCCCGGCAGCGTCGGCAAACACAGGATCGATCTCCCGCAGGGTTTCGATCTGCTTCCAGGCCTGAACAAGATGATCGTGGACCGAGGACTCGCCGTCATAGAGAAGCTGGCTGAGCTGCGAGGTCAGCTCATGAAGCTTTTCCGCATTTTCCAGAAGCTTCAGCTCCGATTCCATGGATTCTTCTTCTCCGGCCTGCGGATCTACAGCATCGATCTCCTTCATTTGAAATTCGTAGAGGTCCTTCTTCTCCTTCAAACGTAATTCTTGCTCCTGCAGGTCGCGTTTCTTCGAAAAGAGATCGGAGAGCTTCTTGTAGGATCGGCGATATTCTGCGAGGAGGCGCTCATCGCCGCCAAATTCATCCAGAAAATCGATATGCGTTTCCGGACGGAGCAGGGCCTGGTGGTCGTGCTGGCCGTGCAGGTCGACGAGGATGTCCCCGGCCTCTTTGAGGAGTGAGAGCGGAACGGGAGAATCGTTGATGAAGCAGCGGCTCTGCCCTTTCACCGAAATTTCCCGCCGGACGATCATTTCGTCCGACGGGTCGATGTCGTTTTCCGTGAGAAGCATTTGAAGTTTCGGCGAACCGGCAATCACGAAGGTCCCTTCGACAATGGCTTTCTCGGCCCCCTTGCGTACAACATCCGAACTGGCCCGCTCGCCGAGAAGCAAGCTTAGTGCGTCGATGAGGATTGATTTTCCCGCCCCCGTTTCGCCGGTGATAATGTTCAATCCGCGCTCAAAATCAACGTTGATTTCTTCGATGAGGGCATAGTGTTTGACGTAGAGGGAACGCAGCATGGAAGAAGTTACGCGGAATTTCGGAGAGTTTCAACCGTTGTCCGATTGTTCCCCGCCGAACACTTCTATCTCCGGCACATCGGGAAAGATGCCGAGGTAAAAAGCATAGCGAAAGAATTCACCGAGAGCTTCCCTGGCCTCGTGGTCGAACCCGTAGGTAAAATGCTCAAGCTGACGTTCAAATTCGTCAACCGGATATGGCAGCGTTTTCGACTGCTGCAGTGCGATCGAGGGGATCGAGGCAGCCCCTTTTTCCTGGGAAGCAAGAAGCATTGCCGCAATCTCTTTTTTGTACTTCTCCTTGCGGCCGGCACAGACGAGATGGACATACGGCAGGTCCGTCATGTCCGACCATTCATCGACGAGGTCGAGCGTTGGCCCCTCCCATGCCGAGGTCAACGAGGCGTTCCCCGTCACGAGAGCCGCATCGGCCTTCGACAGCATTTCCGGCACCGTGCCGAGTACAGGAACGACAACGACCTGCTGCTCGAATTTTTCGGAGAGAATGATCTTGGCGAGAACGATATCGGAGGATGAGACGGCGCCCACGGCGATGGAACCGATCGCACGCGAACTTCGATTGACGCACAGGACGCTCGTCCGGCTTTCACCGCGTGAAGCGACGCCGATCGAAGGATAGAGCGAAAAGTCCGAGCTGTTGCGCGCAAACTCGACGGGGCCGATCAGCGCGGCATCGCACTCGCCGCCGAGGATTCGTTCGGCGTTGATGCCGGCGCTTTCAAAGAAAAGTCCCGCCGAAGCGGGACTCTCAGGCTGCTGCAATCCGGCAAGCACCGGCCGGCAGTAAAAATCGGGGATCGCTCCGATGCGGAGCGGGTCTTCGGCCACGGGGTTCAGCTGCTGGTTTTTTGGCGGATCTGTTTCGCCGCAAGGTCGCGGAGATAATACAGTTTCGCCCGGCGCACTTTGCTCGACTTCATTTTTTCGATCTTCGCGATGCGCGGCGAGTGTGTCGGGAAAATCCTTTCCACGCCGACGCCGTCGGAAACTTTTCTGATCGTGAATGTGGCCCCCATGCCGCTTCCGCGCTTGCCGATGACGACCCCCTGGAACTGCTGAATGCGCTCTTTATCCCCTTCGATAACGCGCACGTGGACGTTCAGCGTGTCCCCCGGTGCAAAGTCGGGGATATTCGTTTTCAGCTGGGTGGCTTCTACTAATTTGATCTTGCTCATTGGTGTACTCCGTTCATTAACCTGTTATTTTTTATGAATCAAATCCTTGCGCCGTTCCTCCGTCCGCTTCGTTCTCTCTTCATCGCGCCATGCGGCAATTTCTTTGTGATTCCCCGACAACAGAACATCCGGCACCTTCATTCCGCGGTATTCCGGGGGCCGGGTGTAATGCGGGCTGTCCAGCAATCCATCCTGGAACGAATCGGTCAACGCCGATTCTCCGTCTCCGATCACGCCCGGTATCACCCTTACCACCGCGTCGGTGATGACCAGCGCGGCCAATTCTCCGCCGGTGAGCACATAGTCGCCGATCGAGATCTCCCGCGTGATGACCGATTGCCTGACGCGGTCGTCGACTCCTTTATAATGACCGCAGAGGATCATGATGTTCGATTTCAACGAGAGTTCGTTCGCGGTCCTTTGCGTGAACGGCTCGCCGTCGGCGGTAACGTACACGATTTCATCGTACGTCCGCTCTGCGTTCAACGACTCAACGCACTCGACGATCGGCTCCGGCTTCAGGATCATCCCCGCGCCGCCGCCGTACGGGGGTTCGTCGAGCGTATGGTGCTTATCGTGCGTGAATTTCCGCAAATCATGCACGACGATCTCAGCCAGCTTCTTCTCCTGAGCGATCCTGAGCATGCTTTCGTTCAGCGGACTCGCGAGCAATTTCGGAACCGCAGAAAGAATATCGATGCGGATACTCATACCATCTCCTTACTCACGCCCGCCGAAAAGTCCTTCGGGAGGATCGACCTCGATCGTACGATTTTTCACATCCACGCGGCGGACAATGCCTTTCACGGCCGGAACCATCACATCGCCCCCTTCGGTCTTCACAACGTAGACGTCCTGCGCAGGATACCTGACGACATCGCGCACAACGCCGAGCGTTTTTTCCCGTGAATCGTGCACCGACATCCCGATGATGTCGTCGATGAAAAATTCACCGGGCGCCAAATGCTTGCGCGCCTTCTCTTCAACGAATAAGAAATGGCCGACGAGCGCCTCCGACCCGTTCCGGTCATTGACATCCTGAAACTTCAGATAAATATCGGCTCCCCGCGTAGCGACGTTCTCGATCTTCATCGCAACGGCGGCGGCCTCCTTTTTTCCCGTCAGCACGGTCCCGAGCTTCTCGAACTCCTGGGACGATCGTGAATAGGAATGCACCTTCACTTCGCCTTTCACGCCGAACACTTTTGCGATCACGCCTATCGCCAGCAGATGGGAACGGTCCTCATGGTTCGATTTCACAGCGACCTGCGCATTCAGAATGACGGCTGCATGCTGCCTCAAAGGCGCCGAGACACAACGGAGAAAAAAAAGGAGATCTTCTATTGACAGCCATTGCGCCTGGCACCTCAGTGGTTCGCCTGAACTTAGTCCACAACCTCGAGCATCGCCCGTTTGCCGTTCTTCGCGGCGACGGCGCTCAACAGCACCCGCATCGCCTGCGCCGTGCGCCCTTTGCGGCCGATGATTTTTCCGACGTCGGCCTCGCCGACTTTAAGCTTGAAGACCACCTTCCCATCCTTCTCCTCATCGCTGAGAGATACTGCGCCAGGGTTGTCGACAAGCTGCTTTGCGATGTATTCAATGAACTCTCGCATGTGCACCTCCAGTCAAGCTCCTCAAAAAAATTCCGAACACTGAAGCAGGCAGGCTGCAGGAGTGTTCGAATGTTCATCCCTACGTCGGAGAGACAAATGCTAGCGGGAAGAAACCGCCGCTACGGCTGTGCAGGGGCTGCCGGGGCCGGGGCTTCAGCGGGTTGGGCCGGAGCTTCCTGAGCGGCAGCTTTCTTTTTCTTCTTCGCGGCGTTGCGGCGGGCGTTCCGTTCATTTTCCTTCTGCAGTTTCAGCCCTTGCATCATCTGCCATTTCTCAAACTCGGCAGCGATCGTCGCATCGTCCGCTTTCTTCTTTTTCAAGCCCCATTTCAGCCACACACCCTTACGACTGAGCAGGTTTTTCACCGTATCGGTCGGCTGGGCTCCACGCTCAAGCCAGTGAAAAACGCGGTCTTCTTTTAGCGTGATCGTCATAGGATTGGTGGCCGGGTTATAGGCCCCCACAGCGTCGATGAACCGCCCGTCGCGCTTTGTGCGCGAATCCACCGCGACGATCTTGTACATGGGCTGCTTCTTCTTACCCATTCGTTGTAGCCTTAATTTTACTGCCAAAGATGATTCTCCTTTTTCTGTAAATATGAATAGATGCCGATTAATATGCAACTCAGTGGAATCGCTGCGCCATCATGCGCCCGAAATTCTTTCCTTTTGAGAAATTCTTCATCATTTTCTGCATCTCGAAAAACTGTTTGAGAAGCTTGTTCACTTCCTGCACCGAAGTCCCGCTCCCCGACGCGATACGCTTCCGACGCGATCCGTTGATAATGGCAGGATGCTGGCGCTCTTCCACCGTCATCGAGAGGATGATCGCTTCGACATACTTCATCTCCTTGTCGTCGACCTCGTTGATATTGCCCAGCTTGTTCGCCCCGGGGATCATCGAGAGAACCTGGCTCAGCGGCCCCATTTTTTTGACCTCCTGAAGCTGGCCGTAAAAATCTTCCAGCGTGAACTGCGCCTTGCGGATCTTCTGTTCGAGCTGCTCGGCCTTTTCCTTGTCGAAAGATTGCTGCGCTTTCTCGACGAGCGTCACGATGTCCCCCATGCCGAGGATCCGCGACGCCATTCGGTCGGGATAAAACTGCTCGAGCGCGTCAAGTTTTTCGCCGGTGCCGACGAACTTGATCGGCCTTTCAACCACAGAGCGGATCGACAGGGCAGCCCCGCCGCGCGTGTCGCCGTCGAGCTTCGTCAGCACCACGCCGTCGAAGTTAAGCCGGTCGTGGAATGCTTTCGCCGTGTTGACGGCATCCTGTCCGGTCATCGCATCCACCACGAAGAGGATCTCGTGCGGTTGGACGGATGTTTTGATGCTTTCGGCTTCGCGCATCATCTCTTCATCGACATGCAGCCGTCCGGCCGTGTCGATGATCACCGTGTCTCGTGCGTTCTTCCTCGCGTGGTCGATGCTGTTCTTCGCGATGTCGACCGCCGTATCCGTGCGGCTCGAGAAGACCGGCACCCCGATCTGTCCGCCCAATGCGATCAACTGATCAACGGCAGCGGGACGATAGACGTCCGCGGCGACGAGCAGCGGACTGCGCCCTTTCGACTTCAACAGGTTCGCGAGTTTCGCCGCGAACGTTGTCTTGCCCGAGCCCTGCAGCCCCGCGATCATGATCACCGACGGCGGCGTCTGGGAGATCGTGATGTCCCCCTTCGTTGAGCCCAACAAGGCCACCAGTTCGTCGCGGATGATCTTGACGATGAGCTGGCCCGGGGCAACGCTTCCGACGACCTCCTTGCCGAGCGACTTCTGTTGGACGTTGTCGATGAACTGTTTGACGACCTTGTAATTGACGTCCGCGTCGAGCAGCACTTTACGGACTTCGCGCAGCATCTCCGCGATGTTGGCCTCGGAGATCCTTCCTTCGCCGCGAAGGCGCTTAAGGACGGAATCTAATTTTTGCGTAAGGGTATCGAACACGGTAACGCAATTAAGAATTAAGAATGAAAAAGTAAAAATTAAGAATTGAAAACACCGATGAAAATCTCGTGTATCAACTCTTAATTTTTAATTGTTAATCTATGATCTTTCTCACCCTGCTTTTTTCAGCGCCTCTGCACCGCTGACGATTTCGAGCAGTTCTTTTGTGATGGATGCTTGGCGAGCCTTGTTGTAAGAAAGTTCAAGCGTGCTGATCATCTCTTTGGCGTTCGTCGACGCATTCTCCATCGCCGTCATGCGGGCTCCCTGCTCGGCGGCGTTCGATTCGAGCAGCACGCGCCACATCTGGAAATTCAGGTGCTTCGGCACCAGAGCAGAGACGATCTGGTCGCAGGACGGTTCATAAATATAGTCGACGAGCGAATGAGGCTTCTTCTCGCCCCCTTTTTCAACCGTCTCGGGGGGGATCGGGAGAAACAGCTCCATGGCAATCCGCTGCTGAGCCGCATTCTTAAACTCGTTGTACACGAGAACAACCTTATCGAATTTTCCGGCCGTGTAGCCGTCCACAATTTCCTTCACGATCGCCCGGGCGTTTCCGAAATTCAGGGAGTTGAAAATGCCTGTCTGTTTGAAAAGGATCTCGTAATTTCGTTTGCCGAAAAAGTCCGCCCCTTTCCGGCCGACGCAGAAGAGCTTCACTTTTCCCGCCGCGTACAGCTCTTTATAGTGAGTGTCGATATGGTTGACGGCCGCACGGATGATATTGGTGTTGAAGGCGCCGCACAGGCCGCGGTCCGCCGTGACGACCACGACGGCGACATTCTCCACAGGACGCTGAGCCAGGGCCGGATAATTGGTGACGTCCACTTTTCCCGATAGATGACGAAGCATCTCCGCCATCTTTCTCGCGTAAGGCCGGGCTTGAAGAATTGATTCCTGGGCGCGCCGCAGCTTTGCGGCGGCGACCATTTTCATCGCCTTGGTGATTTTCTGCGTGCTCTTAACTCCGGCGATCCGCCGGCGTATGTCTCGCAACGTTGCCATGACTACGCGGCCGCAGAGAAGGTGTCCATGAATTCTTTGGCGATCGTCTGGATGCGCTTCGTAATGTCGTCGGTCAGCTCCTTCTTTTCCGCGATAAGGTTGAGGAGGTCCTTATGGCGTGCTTCCATCATCTCGAGCAAATCGTGCTCAAACTGCAGCACTTTTTCGAGCGGCAGCTGGTCCAAGAAGCCGGACGTGCCGAGGTAGATGATGACCACCTGGTTTTCGACGGGCATCGGCACGTACTGCCGCTGTTTCAGCACTTCGACAAGGCGCGATCCGCGCAACAGCTGCGCCTGGGTCGATTTGTCGAGGTCGGAGCCGAACTTCGCGAACGCTTCGAGTTCGCGGTACTGCGCGAGGTCCAAACGGAGGCGGCCGGCGACTTTTTTCATCGCTTTGATCTGGGCATTCCCGCCGACACGCGAAACGGAAATACCGACGTTAATGGCCGGACGGACCCCCGAGTTGAACAGGTTCGGCTCGAGAAAGATCTGCCCGTCGGTGATGGAGATGACGTTTGTCGGGATGTATGCCGCAACGTCGCCGGCCTGGGTCTCGATGATCGGCAATGCCGTCAGGCTTCCGCCGCCGAGCTCGTCGCTCAGCTTCGATGCGCGCTCGAGGAGCCGGGAGTGAAGGTAGAAGACGTCGCCCGGAAACGCTTCGCGCCCCGGCGGGCGGCGGAGGAGGAGCGACACCTGCCGGTATGCGGCCGCATGTTTAGAAAGATCGTCGTACACCACCAGCACGTCCCGTCCGCTGTCGCGGAAGTATTCGCCGAGCGTCGCTCCGGAGTACGGTGCGATGAACTGCATGGGAGCCGGATCGCTGGCGGTCGCGGAGATCACGGCGGTGTACTCCATCGCTCCCTTTTCTTCGAGTTTGCCCACCACCTGCGCGATCGTCGATCCTTTCTGGCCGATCGCGACGTAGATACAATAGACCGGCTTGACTCCTTCCTTCTTCGCTTTTTCGGTATGCGTGTATTTCTGGTTGATGATCGTATCGAGTGCGACGGCCGTTTTGCCCGTCTGCCGGTCGCCGATGATCAGCTCGCGCTGACCGCGTCCGATCGGGATCATTCCATCGACGGCTTTCAGCCCGGTCTGCAGCGGCTGCTTCACCGGCTGCCGCTGGATAACGCCGAGGGCTTTTCTTTCCAGAGGGGAAAATTTGTCGGTCTTGATGGTGCCGCGGCCGTCGATCGGCTGGCCCAGCGGATTGATGACGCGTCCGAGCATCGCTTCGCCGACCGGCATCGAGGCGACACGCTTTGTCCGCTTCACCGTGTCCCCTTCGCTGATCTTCGTGTCGTCGCCGAAGAGAATGCAGCCGACGTTGTCCTCCTCGAGGTTCAGCACCATGCCGAACACATCGTTCGGAAATTCGATCAGCTCGCTCGCCATCACCTTCGACAAACCGTAGAGGCGCGCAATGCCGTCGCCGACCTGCAGCACCGTGCCGACGTCGTAAATATCGATCTCTTTTTCAAAACCGGAAAGCTGCTTCCGCAGCACGGCAGTTATTTCATCGGGTCGTACATCCGCCATTGTCGTGTCCTTGTTTGATTCAACATGCTAATTCTTTGATGCGGAGCCATTCTTCAGCCGGGATCTGAGCAGCTCAAGCTGACGGCTAATGCTTCCGTCGAGGGTCGTATCTCCGACTCTTGCAACAAACCCCCCTTTCAACACTTTATCGAGACTGAAGGAAACGCGCACCTTCTTTTGCGTGAACGATTCCAATTGCTGTACCAGCTTTTTTTCCTGGTCGCCGGAGAATTTCACCGCCGTCCGGACATCCACCGCAACGATGCCGAGCTGTTCATCCCGTAAAAGGAAATACTGCTCGAGCACTTCGGCAAGCACGTCCTCGCGCCGCTTCTCTATAATGGAGGCGAGATACTGCTGGACGACATCGCCGATCTTCTTGTTGAAAAGTTCGGCGACGACCGCTTTTTTCTTCTCTTTCGAGATGACGGGACTGACGAGAAGCGAGCGAAGCTCCCGCGAGGCTTTGATCGCCGTTTGGACCGTCATCAGATCGTCCGCGACCGCTTCGGGTTTCTTCGCCTCTCCGGTCAATGCCATGAGCGCGGAGGCGTACCGTTTTGCTACTCTGGTATTACTCATTAATTTTTCGGGAGCGTTTGGAGGACCTTATCGACGATCTTTTTCTGTCTTGGTTCGTCAAGCACTTCGTCGATGATCTTTTCAGCCGCGTTCACCGCAAGGTCGGCGACCTCGTTCTTCAACTGAAGAAGCGCCGTCTCCTTTTCGCGCTGAATATCGCCTTTCGCCTGTTCCATCATCGTTTTGGCGCCTGCCTGAGCCTTCGCAACGATTTCGTTCTTCATCTGTTCGGCCAGCTCGCGCCCCTCCTTTAAGATGCGCGACGTCTCTTCGTTCGCCCGCTTCATCGCTTCTTTATTCTGCTCGAGCAGGCGTTCGGATTCTTTTCGCGCTTCCTCGGCCTTGAGCAGCGCATCGCGAATGCCCTGTTCGCGGGCCTGCAGCGCACTCACCAGCGGCTTCCATGCAAACTTGCCGAGGATGAACAGAAGAATGATAAAGGTGATGATCGTCCAGAGGATGAGTCCCGGATTGATGTCTAACATATCGATCCTTGTAGAGTTTTACTTCGTTGCAAGAATGATGCAAATAGCGAGCGCAAAAAAAGTGACGCCTTCGATGAGCGCCGCGGCGATCAACATCGATGTACGCACTTGTCCCGCCACTTCCGGCTGGCGGCCGCTGGCTTCCATTGCCGCCGCTGCGAGTTTTCCGATTCCAAGACCCGCCCCAACGACGGTGATGGCGGCGCCGAACCCGGCTGCCAAGTATCCCCATTGTGTTGCAACGGCTTTCGCGACCTCAATTGGATTTGCTTCCATTATTTTTCTCCTGTATGTGTTGATGTTATCATAATAGTGTACGATAGTTTTTCAAAGGTTAATGCGCATGTTCTTCATGTGCCTCATGGTTTTCCGTCTCCATACCGAGCCCCATAAAAAGCGACGTCAGCATTGTAAAAATGTACGCCTGGAGGAATGCGACAAAAAGTTCAAGAAGATCTATTCCGAGCGTGAAAAGGACGGACGGTACCGAAACCGTGTATCCCAGCGCCGGAGATAATCTTCCAAACACAAAGATCAATCCAAGCAGCGAGACGATGACGATGTGCCCAGCGGTCATGTTCGCAAACAAACGCACGCACAATGCAAACGCTTTGGTGAAAGTTCCGAGAATCTCGATCGGGACCATGATGGGCCATAAGATCCAATGAACGCCGCCGGTGAAATGTGCGAAATAGTGGCCGAGCCCTTGCGCCCTGATGGCGGAGGCCTGAATCATGATATATGCGATGACCGCAAGCCCGGCGGTAACGCTGACGTTTCCCGTTGCCGATGCACCGTACGGGACGAGCCCGAATAAATTCATTAAAAGGATGAAGAAAAAGGTCGTCAGCAAATAGGGGAGGTATTTGATTCCCCCTTCGCCCATGTTCGGGATCGCGATCTCGTCGCGTACGAAGACGACGAAAATTTCCACGAGGTTGCCGAATCCGGTCGGCACGGTTTGCCGCCTGTTTTTCCGCGCGGCGGCCGCCAGCGCAATGATCAAGAGAACCGCGGCGAGCCACAAAAAAACGACATGCTTCGTGATCGACATATCGACGCCGAAAAAATGCAGATGGGGGAGGTCGAACCGGCCGAAGGGAGTCTCGATCTCGTGGGCATCCTGGACGTGGCGTAGGAGGTGCGTAAAAAGATTATCGCTCTCTTCGTGCGCGCCCGGAGCGGCAGCGGTGTCGGCGGCGGCGCGAGCGGCAGATTGAGCTTGAAAAAGTAACAACGATGCCACGATCTTATCCCTTGGATTTATTTCCCAATTTCTTTTGCATGAACAGCACTTCAAGAACCAAAAACGCGGTATAGAACACCATCAACGAGACAACCAGCGGCACCGTTTGAAACTGGAAAACCTTGATCAGGGCGACCAGCGCGGCGAGCATCGCCAGCATGCGCACCCCCATGCCGCCGAGGACCGCTTTCAGAAATACCGTGTACGATTTGTGTATCGAGTATTCAATCGCTGCGTAACCGGCCAGCACATTCGCAACGCTGATCGCTGCCCCCGCGATGCAGGCGCGGATGACTTCTGCCGAAGCGTAAGCAAGAAGCGGATACGCAGAGAGCAAAGCGCTCAGAACAACGATCACAGCGACATGACGCGGAAAAGCGGGATCAAACCTTCGTATGCTGCTTTCGTTCTGCATCTAGTACGTCTTGCTGTTGACCCAACTTCGTCGCCGAAGTTATGAATTTGATCATCCCTCCGACCCCGCCGATCGTCAACCCGCCGAGCATGAACCATGGCGAGGTGTTGAAGCGGCCGTCGATCCACTTCCCAAGAAAGAAAAAAACGACGATCGAAAGAGCGAGTTGTATCCCCAGCGTCAGAAACGGTCCGAAACCACGCAGTCCGTTCCGGTTCTCGCCGAACAGCTTTCCACTCTGCTGTTCCATTGCATCACGGAACTAATATTTCTGGATGTCGTGATTCGCAGCGCGCGCATCCGTCATCGAAATCTTGCCGTCGAAGACGGCTCCCTCGTCGATCACGAGACGCGCCGAACGGATGTCGCCCCGAACGACCGCCTTCCCCTCAAAAACAAGCTTGTCGACCGCAATGATGTTGCCGCGGATCTTGCCCCCCACGGTGACGTTCTTGCCGTTGATGTTCCCTTCGATTTCACCCGTCAATCCCACTGCGACATTCTCGGCCGCGTGGAGTTCTCCCATCATCTTTCCGTCGATCCGGATATTTCCCTGCGTCCTGATCTTTCCTTCGACGGTCGTGCCTGAACCGATAAGGTTCAGCTCTTTCACAGCATTTTTGTCAGCCATGCGGCGTTCCTCGCTTACATAGATTCCACAGCGATCATATATTCTTCCGGATTCTGCGGCTGGCCGTCCTTCCACAGTTCAAAATGAAGGTGCGGCCCGTAACTCGTGTTGCCTGAATTGCCGAGAAGCGCGATCGGCTCTCCCCGCCGTACAAATTCGCCCGGAGACTTCAGCAGCGATTGATTGTGTTTATAGATCGTAAAGTATCCGCTGCCGTGAGAAATAATTACCATGTTGCCGTCGTCATACGTCCACCCCGAGAATACCACGTACCCGTCCGCGGCTGCGCTGATGATCGACCCGCGGCGTCCGGCATAATCAATCCCGAAATGTCTCCGAGCATCGTCAAACCCTTGCGACACATATCCGACCACCGGCGGATAAAGCGGGAACGATGCCTGAAAAGGCCTGTTCACCGAAGCGTGCTGCGATGAGAATCCTGCCGGAATGCTCTCCGTTTTTGTTTGAGGTTCGGGAGGAGCCTGACGTACTTCTTGCGCTCCTTCCTGGGGCGGCGGAGAAACCTCATCGTTCGAAGCAACAGCGGCGGACGAAGTGTCTTTTTTCAGATTATCTCCGAGCGCAGCGCGAAGCTTGCGGTTGTATTCCCGAAGCACAATAAATTCTTCAGACACTTTGCTGAGCCGTGTCTGAAGTTCGAACAATTGAAGTCCGTATCGCCGCTGGATCTCGCTGTTGGAAATCGGAACCACCATGCCGAGCGGAGTATATCCGAGAAGCAGAACGGCCGCGAGAAAGATTATTGCCACAATGCCGCCGAGAAAGGCGGCGATGCCCCCTATTGTAAACGCAAACGACCGTTTTTCGCCTGCATCTCCGTGCGGGATAAGCAGGATCTCAAATTTTCGCTCTTTCGTCTTGTGATGATCGCGCTCCGCAGTCATCGGTATCCCGCTTTCTGCCCAGTGTTTCGGCTCTTTTTACGGAAAAATTAAGAGTCGAACTATAAATATACTGAAGGTGCCTTACAATGTCAACGAGTTTTTGGGGTGGGTGGTGGGCTACTTTGAAAAATAAAGGGATTACCCGACATAAAAGACTTGTCAAGATGGTGATGATTCTTCAGGCGCAACTTGTTAAAGAGGGGAAGATTAAGCTTCCGGTGGGGATGGTATGTAAGTTTCCATCTCGGAAAAAACGACGACCCCGATAGCGTTATGAATTTTCACTTTTTATAGTTAGAGGAATATGGGCAAAGATAGCAAAAAGAAACTGATGTTTCAGGTATCGGCCACACTCTCGCAGGTAGAGGCCATTGACTTCGTACGTACTCTAAACCCTAATGAGAAGTATTGGCTCGTACGAACGGGCAAGAAAAACTACTTAGATCGGTTTGTAATTGTTAGGGACTTGCGGCCCGGAGAAGTGCCGATTGGCTCGTGGGGAAGGCGCGTGGATAAGGGGGAGCTGATTAGCTTGGGGAATTGGAAGGGACGTGGAAAACGTTTCTCTTGATAGCTTACCGAAAAATCCTACCTTGTTCTATATCCGTTATCACTAAAAACTAAATTTTTCCGAAGTGCATTTTTTTGTTGCATTTTCGTGTTGTTGTTGTTATTGTTGTGCTGTGGTAATAAAATGGGTGGAGCTGGCCGGGCACGATCCGGCATCCCTGGCTTGAGAGGCGAGTGTCTTACCAATTAGACCACAGCCCCACTCATTTAATCAAATTGCGGGTATTATTTTCCGCATGTTTACCATCTACAACCGTCCCTTCTCAAAGTGTTCTACGCACTTTGTTTTGGTGACTAATGATTATTTACTTGAAGCGGCCTCGTCTAAACAACGAGGCCGTTTCGGTTATAAAGATACATCGGTAAGTATATGTTGTCAAGGTAAACTTTTCGACAGATTAAGCAGGGACTTATCCACATTTCGCGGAACCTAATTTGTAGATTAGCTGATATATTGGGGGATTTTTAGCTGAATTGTGGATAGGTAGAAAAAACAGAAAAGCCCGTTTTTAGACAGAATTGAACGGGCTTTTTTATGGAAAGTGCTAAGCGGCTTTTGCGGTACGAGTGAATAAATCTTCCCAAGTCCATAGCCTATTTGTAACGTGGGCTTCCATCGCCGGAGTAACCCGTAGGCTGGAATGAATCCGCATGAAATTGTAGTGGTAGAAGTGCAAGGCAACTGCGGCCTTGTGATGTTCGAGGCTCTTTGAGAATCCATTAGTGAGGCGGGTAAATCGTCGCATGTGCATCCGCATTGTAAGGTTTTGACGTTCAATGTGGGAAGTGCTGATTCTCTTTCGTTTAGGCTTACCGATTAAGGGGCGTATTATTACCCTCACAATATCCGCAGGACTGTACCGCTTGTAACCCGCTGAATCTTCCGCGTATTGTTTTTGGATCTGTCCATAGTCAATATCTTCCCCAAAGACCGTATCTACAGCGTTGTAGTACGGAGCGAATGAATCTGTGCTAAGCTGGAAGCGGTTAGGGATTCTGTATTGCAAGTCTTTGAGAAGTGTAAGGGCATTTTCTTGTGAACGCTTCCCCACAACAAACGAAGGCACAACCTTAGTATCTGAATCCATCGCAACAAATACGTATTGGTCGCCCACTTCTTCACCTTCACGAGGCAACACCTTCTTTTGTTTCCGTCCAACGTAAGTCCAAATTTCATCTACCTGGACGAAGTTAGCCTTGATATTCACCATTTCACGGTCGAGAATATCCATTGACCTATAGCCAGCCTCAATGAGCAAGCGCAAGACAGTCTTTTTGCTTACTCCGGTTAGCCTAACAGTGGAGCGGATTGAATTCCCCTCAATGAGAGAATTAAGAACGAGGGATTGCTTTTCGAGCGGTAAGCGGTTCATTGTGAGCCTCTTGACTTTTAGCCCACAACGAACGTATATTGCAGTTGGTCGTTTGCTCGTTCATAGCGGGCAAGTGATTGAATTGAGGCCGTTGAGTGTTGACGCACTTGGCGGCCTTTTTATTTACTTTTGCCTATCCTTCCAGCGTTCAATTTCTTCTTTGCTTATCAGTGTTAGCGTCTTAAACTTGTAGGCAATCATTTTCCCCCAGCTCAAATAATTCCGTATCGCCGTAGGTTTGATTCCCAGCAGGTTAGCCGCTTCGTCCACTGTGAAGTAGTGAGAGGCATCGGCACTTTGTATAACTTTCGTCTTTATCATGTTGCAATATAATTGATACTTATATAATTGTCAAGTATTATTTTGAGAAATATTATTGCAACGGGATTCTATATCCGTTATTTTTAGGGTATGGATAAAAATGATAACTCTTCTGAGTATGTGTTCTTCACCGTCGTTGGTGGGAAGTTTCCGAAGGAAGTGGAAGACATGTATCAGCGCAGTTTAGCGGAGAACAATTTTACCACTAAACTTTCCGACTATGTAGTCAACGGGATATCTTTCCTCAAGAAATTCCTTCCAGTTTGGAGGCGCAAAATAAACTGTATTTCCCTTTTTATCTTTCCAGCAAAGAGCGACCGAACCATCGAGCTTTAATTCGTTGGCGGTTTCTTGAAGTTGTTTTTGTTTCTTTTTAATCTCGTCTTGGGACATACGGGAAAATGTTCCATGAGGAATAAGTATTAACGTAGCGGTGGTTTCTCGTACGTGGCAATACTCGTATTGTTTTGGGTCATTGTTCATGACTTTTCTCCGGATGGTCGGTGAAATTCATAGTCTTAAATCCATACCCATCTATTTTTTCAAACGGGATCATTCTCCATGTAGGGCTTTTGACCTCAAAAAGATTCTCTTTGGATGCAAAGTAAACCGTATCAGACACCAAGCACCATGTTTTCCCGGTCTCGCTGTCAATCATTATCACCTGCGGGACACCGGCAATGTCATGTAGCTGGACAATCTTATATCGGTCGCCATCTTTTGTTTGAGCCAACGCCCCAGCGGAAAGTAGCAATAGAAGCATGAAGGTTTTCATCGGATTCTCCCTGAATTTGTGGTAGGCCAAAGCTAATGAAACCCCCTTCCATTATCAATCCCCATGCCAGCAAGACCCTAAACTGATGAACCCTGAATCCAAAGTAGCCCAGCACCTTGGGGTGATTGTATACTTAACAAACCGTTGAGAGTGCGTGACTGAAAACACAAATGCCCGTTCCCGTTGCTGGACAATTCTCGAACCCTCCACTTGACAAGTGCAAATTATACAGGGATATGCAACGCGAAAATAACGCTAAAAATCGGGAGTGTTAATTGACGTTTATGTCGAGGGTTAACCCGTATGGGCGTGGGGTAATTTTCAGGCGGTCACAAATATTCTGCACGATCCAAAGCGACACAATATCACTATCACTTTCAAAGGAAACGGTACAGGTCAAAACTGTACCGTTTACCTTCCTCTCAAAATACTCAATCTTAAATGGTTGTCCGGCCTGATCCGTTACATCCGTTTCAGCCTTGAACTCGCATCCGTAGTCGGTTTTCAGTTTACTTTTTAATTCCCCGAAGGTTGGAGCCTTACCAAATGGATAAGCCAAAATTCCCCCAACGTTTTATGCGTAAACTCTTAAATCTTCCATTCGCGCATTTACTGTGGAAGGAATTGAATCCGGTAAGTAAACTGGATGGCGCTCAGATAATTTTGAAGATTGATTAAAAAACTTATCCCAATACATCGCTGGAGCTTTAGGAATTCCTTCGAGGGGCTTTCTGTCATATTTCACATCAAGTACAACTTGCCCAACAAACGTCTTGGTAAATGCTTCAACGGCTTTTTGGATGTTTTTTCCTTGAGCTGCAATATTGTGTTCAAGACATTGGGCTATCCAATTTCCAGTCCCTTTGTCTTGAAACAATAGCACGCTAAGTAAAAAAGTACATTCCATGATTGAACCCCGATGGATGTTGTGATAGGTAAATGGTTAGTCGTTGTGGCACAAGTATATCGAAAAACTCAGTTACTGTCAAGCTTTGAGATCCATCAAAAGCCTACTAAACAATATCGGCATTTTCTAAAAAAAATATAGATTGAAATTTCCGCGAAAAATTGTGTTTAACAGTAAGAATGTGATTTAAAGCACACTTACGGGCGGCACCGTATTTTAGTGTCAAGCATTATTTTTACCCCAAATTTTATTTCTCATTATTTACTTGACTTGCGGCCCCGAACCTGTTACTTTTATAACCGTTATGGTAGGGGAAAAATCCTTAGCACTCCCTCCCGCCGAGTGCTAACACCTATCAGACAAATGTAGTAAACCAAAGAAGAGTCCAAAAACACAAAAGCACTCGTTAGCGCGAGTGCCTTTGAAAACTCCATCCACCAAGATTGGCTTTGCTTTGGATACCGTCTTCGATGACGTGCTATAAATATCGTCAAATTTTGCCCAGTTGTCAAGGGAAAAATTGATTTTTCTGATATTTAATGGAAATTAATGTAGCCGTTTTATAGCTCATAAATCCAAAAAAGTAGCCCGTACGTCGGAAGACGTACGGGCTTTTTGCTTTTTACCGGCTCACTAAGAGCCAATTGGTACATACAACCGGAGATGCTGGTAACATCTCCTCATTCAGGAAAGGAGCGCAAGATGATAAACACTTGGCGCGGGATCATGCAGCCCTTTGAAGGCTTCATTTTCCGTGCGCGTGGTTCACCATATTAACGCCCTGCTACGCGGGGCCTTTCGGCCCTTTGCATACCCGTAATGCAAAACAGCTAACGCCTTGTATACGGTTCCCGAAAAACGCAGCCCCAATATGTAGGGACTTTACCAAAGAAGCAAGGGTTATTTGAACGGCCAAAATAAGGAATATTCTTATGGCAACCGGACAGTCTTGCCCGCGATCGGGCATCTGGATAAGCAATTGTCACAATGGACATCGTGAACAAATTGCTTTGAGTAGAGGGGAAAAATTCCCTCCATGTAGTCACTGTAGAGGTGGTGCTACCTGGACCCTACTCACTCCAACCCATCAATCGTGATGGTTGAATAATCAATCGCCCGTTAGAAAGATTTTTCTAACGGGCGATTGTATTTAGTTCACTTTGAATTCCCCCTACGCTTTCTCGCACTAACTTTTTTCGGGGGAGAGACCTGTAGCAATTTCTTCAACGCATCTTCCGCCTTAAGCGGGAATAGGGATAGAGGTTTTTCATTCGTTGTTTTTTTCTCTCCCGTTTTCTTATCCATGCGTTTGCCTTAATGAGTCCCTATAAGTAAGACGTTTTCCGGTGAATCCCGCAATTGCAGAAATTGTTCTGTCGTGGTCTTCAACCTTCCGATGATTGTATCTGAAATCGAACTCAGCGAGATAGCGGTGTAAATGTTCTTTGCTTACGTGATGATACACGCCGTTGATTCCGCGTTTGAGTAAGCTGAAAAACCCTTCAACGGTGTTCGTGTAAACATCACCACGAACATATTCATAGTTGCTATGGACGACCGTATTATGAGAGGCGAATTTCTTGCCGATGTTTCTATACGTCGGCAGCTCGTCTGTCATAAGATCGGATTTCGGATTGATATTTTCAAGTAGCGTTTGCCGTAACGTACTCGCGGACACTGTAGGAACAACAAAAGAACGAACCTTGCCATTCCGTTGAACTAAGGAAACAACGGGAGTCTTATTTTCAAATCCTTTTTGCCATCCCACTCGACGGCTCCGACCCCCAACGTAGGTTTCGTCTGCCTCGACTGTACCCCTCATCTTCCGCGTGAACTTGGATTGACCCATTGCATAGCGTATCCGGTGCGCCATGAACCACGCCGTTTTATAGGTGATACCTAATTGCCTATGAAGTTGGTGCGCACTCATTCCCTTCTTAGAGCTACAAAGTAAAGTAATCGCTTGTAGCCATATATCCAGGTCAATGTGGCTATCCTCAAAGATAGTTCCAACGGTGACAGTGAACTGATTGCTTCTTTTGTTTCGACGGCATTCCTTGCAGCGATATAAGCCTTTACGAATTTCCTTATCCTTGTTAGCCGTGACAGCAACAACGTCCTTGCTCTCGCAACGAGGGCAAACAACGCCGTCAGGCCAACGCAGACTTTCAAGAAGTTGCCGTGCCTCTTCGTTCTTGGCTTTGCTGTGTGCAAGTCCTTTGAGGGTTAATTTGTTGGTTTTCATAGGTCGTATCCTTTGTTTGATTCAATGGATACAATATACAAAACGAAAAGCGGTTTGTCAAGTATACAATTGCCGTTTTTGGAAGGGAATTTTGGACGAAGGCGCGTCGTACAGCGCTTTCGTCGCTGTTCAGGTAATTTTGCCCAGCAACAGGGATGTGGGAGGAGGTTTTTGAAACGAGCGTGACGATCTCCCCTGTCCAACCGCCAAAATATAAAAGACAGAGGAGCGTCAACCCGACAAGACGCGGCTTCGACAGCTGATATGCCTTTTGCCGAATGATGAACCAGGCGTACGCGGCGGCAAGAATGAAAAGAGGAACTACCGGAAACCGATAGCGGGCATCCGCGTAAAAAACAAGATGAATGACAAGCCAATAGAGAAGAATTCCCCGCAGCAGGAAAAATCTGTTTTCACTCCCCCTGGCCGGGCAGATCAGGCCAAAGCTTCCCAAAAGCACTGCGACAACATACGGCAGATGAAGGAGGATGATATTGCTCAGAGAAAGCTGAGAGAACACCGCCGCAGCGTTCGGCGATGTCGCCCACTCCGGTTTGTACTCCATCGTCATGAGAAGCCAATAGTCGGCCGCAAAAAAATGAGCGAATTTTTTCCCTTCGATGAGGCAGTACTCCAGGGGATGACTTCGAATGAAGTCGAGCCCTCTCTGAAAGCCGAGGTCGGAACGATCAAAATCGTCGGCAACGGCGGCAAGAGGGTTATTGTCCCGCGGGAACGAGTATGCCCCGCTCGCGCCGGAATGATTTCCCATCCAGAAATTGACCCCCGCGTTGCTCGTCATCGAGAGCCGGTGGAACATGTCATAATTTCTCACCAGCCATGGGGCGACGACAATCGCTGCGGTCGCAACGATCAACATCAATCCCCCGGCGTTCTTTGTGAACGGTATTCCGCGTCTGTACCGGTATAAAAAAATTACGGCCGGAATAAGCGCCACGGTGGTGCGCAGAAGAAGCCCGGCTCCTGTCAGCGCTCCCAGGATGACAGAGGCTGCGGCCAGGCCGAGATCATCTTCTTCGATCACGACCACCCAGACGATGAGCAATAGAACGGTCGTAAAGAGCGTCTCGGTCATCAGATGCGAAACATACAACACTTGAATTGGGAATACGGCGAGCGCGGCGGCGGCGATCAGCCCGACACTTTCAGAGAACATTTTTTTTCCGATGCTGAAGAGCAAGAGGCAGGACAAAACATCCGCGGCTGCTTGAAAGAATCTGATCGGCGTCTTCACATCCCCGAACACTCCATACGAACCCGCAAGAAGGAGCGGATAACCGGGGAGCCGGTACGCAGTCGGCGCTCCGTCGAGCGAAAATCCCTGGCCATGGACAAGCGAACGCGCGATCGCGTCGTAATCCCTGTCGTCCGAAATAAGCGGCGGATGAAAGAAAGCTGCCATGCAGATGCGGAGCACGGCCGCAACTGCGATGATGGTAAAAAGGTATTTACGGTTGGTTGCCGAAACCGCAAAATGCTTCATGAGAATTCAACCCATGCTAACCTGGGGACCGTTTCAGCGGGAACGCATAGCTTCAATTTTTTCATCGATGAATCTTCTCATATTTTCCCTGTAGATCTCCCGAGAGAATTGGAGGGCTCGCTCCCTAATTTTTTTCGGGTCAAATTTTATTCGGTTTGCCTTTGCGACCGCATCCTCCAAGGATTCGACCGTCTGCTCATAAAAGAAGATCCCTGATATCCCCTCCTGCACCGTCTCCAAAGCTCCTCCTTTCCCGTAGGCTATGACCGCCTTGCCGCTGGCCATTGCCTCAAGCGGAACAATGCCGAAATCCTCTTCCCCCGGAAAAATGAGAGCCGTACATCCTGCGTACAGCGACGCGAGTTCATGGTCGTTCTTCCATCCGACAAATTCGACGTTGGGCCGTGCGGACCGGCGCAGCTTTTCGCCGTCGGGACCTTTTCCCACTACGACCAGCCTCTTCCCGTTCTTGTTGAACGCCTTCACCGCAAGGTCGACTTTCTTGTACGGAACAAGCGCGCTCACTATTAAATAGTATCCGTCGTCCCTCTCCGATAGCTGGAATTCCGACGTGTCGACGGGGGGAAAAATAATCTCCGCTTCGCGGCCGTAGTGACGGCGAATCCGCCGGCGAACATGCTCGGAAATCGCAATAAAATGATGAACCCGGCCTGCCGTCTTCTTGTCCCACAACCTCAGCATCGGCGCGGCGATCTTCATCGCGACACGTACGGCGAGTCCAGCCTGCCCCTTCCCGAAATATTCGTCATACATCTCATACACATACCGCATCGGAGTAAAGCAATAGCAAAGATGGAGCGCCGTGGAGCGCGGCCGCGCTCCCTTGGCAACACAATGGCTTGTCGAGAGAAGAAGGTCGTATTCAGAGAAATCAAAGGCGCTGATCGCGAGCGGGAAGACGGGAAGGTACATTCTGTATTTTTGTTCCACAAAGGGAACGTGCTGAAGAAACGACGTATGAATCGTCTTCGATTCGATGAGCGGAGACATTGCGCCTTTGACATGAAGGAGGGTATAGATCGGCGCCTCCGGAAAAAGCTCGCACAGCACCTCCAAGCATTTTTCCCCTCCGCGCATGCCGGTGAGCCAGTCGTGAACCAATGCAACGCGCAACGGTCGATGTGTCGAATTCATTCCGCCCTTCTTATAAAAAGCCGCCAAAAATATACAAAGATTGAGAGCGGAATCAAAGCTTGCTAAAGCTTTCATCGCTCAGTATATTAAAATGCAGGGTTATGAACTTCGACGTCGTTTTTTAGAATGCACGAGTACAACCTTTCCTTATATCGGTCGTGGTTCCCTTTTCTTTCCACCGGAAAAATATGGATGAACCATGCGGCTGTCAGCCCGCTCTCAAGCCGCGTGAAAGCCGCCGTGGAAGCGTATCTCCAACGATGCGCGGTCGATGAAATCGATACATACACCGGAGTTCTTCCGACCGCGGCGAAAACGAGAGCGAATCTCGGAGCAATGATCGGCGCTCCCGCCGACCGGATCGCATTTGCCGGCAATACGTCGGACGGACTGAACGTGCTCGCGTCGGGCCTGGACTGGCATCCCGGCGACAGGATCATCCTCAACGACTTCGAGTTCCCCTCGAACGTCGTCCCCTTCATCAACCTCAAGCGGCTCGGCGTCGAGATCGATTTCATCAGAACGAAATACGGCGAAGTGAACGCCGAACAGATCGATACCCTGATCACACCCAGAACGCGGCTCGTTTCCCTGAGCTTCGTCCAGTTTCTCTCCGGCTTTCGGGCGGACCTCAAAGCCATCGGCGAGGTCTGCAGGCGGCATGGCATTGTTTTTTGCGTCGACGCCATTCAGGGGCTTGGGGCTTCGCCGCTGGATGTCCGCTCTTCGAACATCCAGTTTCTTTCGTGCGGAGCGCCGAAATGGCTGATGGGAATGATGGGGCTCGGATTTGTCTACGTTTCCGAGGCATTGCAGGAACAGATCCGCCAGGCATATGCGGGGTGGACCAGCAACAGAAATTTTTTCGGGGATTTTCTAACGTATCGGATCGACTTCGATGAAACCGCCCGTCGGTATGAGAACGGGACGCAAAATTACACCGGCATTGTCGCGCTGGGCGAGTCAACCACGACGCTCCTCCACGTCGGCATCGAGAACATCCAGACGCATCTCCACCGATTGACGGACCTTCTTATCGGATACGCCGATGAGGCCGGCTTCGAAGTTGTTACGCCTCGCGACCTCAGCCGGCGTGCAGGCATCGTCTCCTTCAAATGCCCGAACGCCGCTCAATTGTTCGACTCCCTCGCAAAAGAAAATATCGTGGTCTCCATTCGCGAAGGATTGATACGCGTCTCCCCCCATTTTTACAATTCCCCCGGTGAGGCGGAAGCGATCCGCTCCGTGCTTCTCGCACACAGAAAAACGGCGGCAGCATGACACTACTTCTGGGGCTTTTCATTGCCATCGTCGCGTTCGCGTTCACCGCGACGTCCGTCATCTTCGCCATCGGCCCGATCATGGTGCTGAATCCCCGCCGGCGGGGGGAAGAATTTTACAAAGAGCGCGGCGAGCCAACTTCCCCATCCGACCTTAAGCTTCCGTTCGAGGATTTCTGGTTCAACAACAGAGATCGGCAGGGACTTCATGCCTGGTACATTCCGGCCGATGGACCCGCCCGCGGGACGGTCTTTTACCTTCACGGCGTCGGCGACAACAAGATCAGCGGTCTTCGCCTTGCCGAGGTGTTTCATTTCCGCCGTTTCAACGTAATGATGTACGACTCGAGGGCTCACGGAAAAAGCGAAGGGCGATACTGCACGTACGGCTATTACGAAAAATTTGACGTCTCCGATGCCATCAACGTGCTGATAGAGCGGGAGAAATCGCCGCTGGGGAACATCGGGCTGTTCGGAACATCGATGGGGGCCGCCGTCGCGGTGCAAGCCGCCGGCATCGAGCCGCGCATCCGCGCCGTTGTTGCGGAGGGATGCTTTACAAGTCTACGGACGATCACCGTCGATTATCAAAAAAGGATCTTGTGGATGCCGTGGCATTTTCTCAGGAACGTCGCGATGAAGCGTTCGGAACACATCGCGCATTTCCGGCACCGCGACGTCTCGCCCCTCCTTTCGCTCGCGTCGATCCATGTTCCCATTCTTTTCATTCATGGGAAAAGCGACGCGCGCATCAAATATCAGTACAGCGAGCAGCTTTACGCCAATGCTCACGAGCCCAAAGAGCTGTACCTGATCGACGGCGCCAACCATACCGACATACACAACATCGCTCAGAAAGAATACGAAGAACGCGTAGCCGGGTTCTTCGAGCGCTGGCTGAAATAACGGCAATTCTACAGTGTTGACTTTCTCTCCTTTTCTCTCTACGTTTTATCCGGATTCTCTCTCTCGGTCATTTCGTACCTGCGGGAGGCAGTATGAAAAACAGGACACCATCGTTCGATTCCCAGAAGACGTTTAATTTTGCGGTCCCGTTGATTGATCGATCCGGAAGGGCTAGGAAAGCTCCTGCGGATTCCGAAACAGCGAGCGATAGCGCGCGTACACATTGATCGGATCGATGTTTGTATCGCGTCAAAGCAAATCAATTTTTCAGGGTTGATGTTCACAAATCACAGCGGGGTTCGTATGAAATACCTTCCGTTCCTGATCGCCTCTTGTGCACTTCTGTTTTCGTCATGTGCCGAGCAGCAAATCGCCAATCCTCCTCCTTCCACATACGAGCTGAAGCAAAACTATCCCAACCCGTTCACCGATTCAACGGTGATCGAGTACGGCATTCCCGATGTCCGGCCCAGTGCGGCGCCGTGGATCCGGCTGGTCGTCGTCGACCGGTTCAATCAAACTCAGGCAATTCTCGTCGATAACGGAGCTCAGGAAGCTGGAAACTTCAAGGTAACATGGTACGGACAAGGAGCCAACGGATTCACAGCACCTGCCGGCGTGTATTATATCGAGCTTGACCAGCTCAATTTTCCGGGCGGAGTAGGGGACGTTTTCACCCTCCTTCGAATCGCTGCTCTTAAACAATAGGGGTGACTATGAAACGCACACTCATTCTCCTTCTCAGCCTTTTCGTAGCTCACGGCGTCCGTGCCCAGCGGGGAGACTCTGTCGGGACGGTTCCGAAATTCAGAATTGCGGCAAGCTACGGAGCCGACGCAATGAACCCGGACCAGATTAACGACCGCATCGCCGAGACGAACGGAGCGCTCGGCTCCTCCACCAATTCCATCAAGTCGATGCCGGAATTTTCAGGCACGCTCACCATCCGTCCGAACCAGGATACTAAAATCGTGGTTCTCCGGGCGGGGTATTCATGGACCGAACGTGACTACGCTTTTTCCGTTCCGGAAACAGAGGGCTCTTCGACGCCAATCGGAAAAGTAAGGGGGTCGATCACGGAAAAGTATTCGGTGTATCCCTTTTCTATCGGCGCGGGGTTATCGACGTTGAGTTCCGACTTTCAGATCGAACTCGATTTCATCTACGCCTTGGGATATATCTCCGAGAACGGTTCTTTCACGGCAACGACGGGGACAACGACGTACTCGAACACTCTTTTTAGTCCTGCGTACGGATTCCGCATTGCTGCCCAGACATCTGTCCCGCTGACGCCGTCTGTCAGTTTACAATTGGAAGTGGCATATCGCGGATTAAAATTTGAGGATTTCGAGAACCAGGGGAACGCGCAGCCGTCAAATATCGAGTTTTCGGTGAGCGGAGTTACCGGCAGCATCGGCCTGGCGTTTACCCCGTAAGGCATCACCGCAAGGCAAGCTTGGCGACGCTCTCAATGTGGTAGGTGTGGGGGAACATATCGACCGGCTGAACTTTTTCGATCGTATAGCCGTGCGGTGCTAACAACTGCAGGTCGCGGGCGAGCGTCGCAGGGTTGCAGCTGACGTAGACGATCCTCGGAATTTTCATCCCGCCGATCTCCTCCACGGCCTTAGGGTGCATGCCGCTTCTGGGGGGGTCGATGATGAGTATGTCGGGGGCAGCATATTTTTCCTTCCATCCGACGTCCTTCGTCAGCAAATCCTTCAAGTCCCCCGCAATGAACTCGCAGTTCTGGATTCCATTCGCCTCCGCATTCATTCCGGCATTCGCGACGGAGCTTTCAACAAGCTCGATGCCGATCACCTGCTTGACGGCATCGGAAATGAAAATCGAGATCGCTCCAGTGCCGCAATACAGGTCGTAGACAATATCGGCCGGCCGAAGCTCGGCAAATTCCTTCGTTATCGCATACAGCGTCTCGGCCTGATGCGTGTTCGTCTGAAAAAATGAATTCGCGGAAAGATGAAAGACGTAGGGGCCGATCTTCTCAGTGATCACGCCGTTTCCGTAGTAGACCTTCTCCGTTTCGCCGACCGCCACATTTGCCCGTTTTGAGGTGATGTTGTTCACCACGGTGACGATCTCAGGAAAAGAGGCGGTCAGCGTTCCGGCAAGGTCTTTCATCACGGCGGGACGGTCGTCGAAGGTCACGAGGTTCACCATCACGTCCCCCGTATTTTTCCCTTCGCGGACGACAAGATTGCGAAGGTATCCCGATTGCGGCTCCGATGTATACACGGGGAGGGAATGCTCGATTGCAAAATTCCTTACCGCGCTCAAAATGCCGTTGCTCACTTCGGATTGAAGATGGCATTCGCCGATATCGAGAATTTTATCGTAGCGCTGCGGCGCATGAAAGCCGAGAAGCATCTCTTTGGCCCCGCCGCGGTCATCTCCCCTTGAGGAGAGGGGATCAGGGGGCGGGGTCTCTGTCCACCGCTGGTTTCCGAACGAAAACTCCAGCTTGTTCCGGTAAAAAAATATTTCCTTTGAGGGAATGATCGGAAGAACATGAACCCCCCTGAACCTGCCGATCCGTTCGAGCGCATCGACTACATTCTGCTGCTTGAATGCGAGCTGGGATGCGTATTCGACGTGCTGCCACTTGCATCCGCCGCACGCGCCGAAATGTTTGCACCGCGGAGTTACGCGATTGGCGGAGGGACGGAGCACCTCCACGACTTTCGCCTCGAGATGTTTCTTCTTCGCGCGAAAGATCTGAGCCCGTACGACGTCGCCGGCAACCGCTCCCTCAACAAACACCACCATCCCATCATGCCGCGCCACGCTCGTCCCCTCGAATCCGGACGAGTCGATCGTCAGCTCAAGGATGTCGCCCTTCTCCGGCATCAGCTTTGCCCCTCCATTTTCGTTATCTCCTGCGAGACCTTATCCCATTCGTAGTATTTGTCGTTCAGTTGGGCCTGAACGGTTTTATACTCAGCGGAGACCCGTTTCGCTTCTTCCCCGTTCCTGTAAAATTCAGGGTCTCCCATCAGTTGTTCAATCTCGCGCTTGCGCGATTCCAGCCGCTCTATCTCTTTTTCGACGGCGGAGAGTTTCTTTTTCAGCGGCTGCGTTTTTTTCCATTGTTCCTGTCTCCGTTCCGCCTCGATCCTTTTCGTCTCCTTTGTCGAATGATGGGAGGAGGTTTTTTCCTTTGCATGCGCTTCCCTCTTTTTCTCGCCCCCCTTTTCCCGTCTCCCGTCCTCTCCGGATTCCGAATTCTGTATTCTGTATTCTGATTTCTTTCCGCTTCCCTCTTCCCTCTTCTTTCTCAAATAATCGCCGACATTCCCAAGGAATGTCCTGACTCCGCCGTGGCTGAATTCCAACACTTTATTCACGATCGGGTCAAGGAACGCCCTATCGTGCGATACGATAAGATAGGTACCGTCGAATTCCGCGAGCGCCTCCTGCAGGACTTTTTTCGAGCGCATATCCAGGTGGTTCGTCGGTTCGTCCATAATCAGGAAATTTGAAGGAAGGAGGAGCATTTTCGCCAGCGCCAGGCGGCTCTTTTCGCCGCCGGACAGGACCTTCACTTTCTTAAAGACATCATCCCCCCGGAAAAGAAATGAGCCGAGGATCGTCCGTAATTTCGTGCGTATTTCTCCAACCGCGACGTCATCGACGATCTGAAGCACTTCCTTCTGCAAGTCGAGCTCCTCAGCCTGATGCTGTGCAAAATACGACACGATGGTGTTGTAGCCGGGAAGACGCTCCCCTTCGTTGAACGGTTCCACCCCAGCTACGATTCTCGAGAAGGTCGATTTGCCCGCGCCGTTGACGCCGACAACGGCGATCCTGTCCCCGCGTTCAATGATGTAATTCAAGCCTGAAAAAACCTTGTGCGTGCCGTAGCTTTTTTGTATGTCCTTCAATTCCATTACGACGCGGCCGCTCGGCTGCGGCTGAGGAAAATGAAAATGGATCTCTTCCTCTTCATCCTCGATTTCGATGAGGTCCATTTTTTCCATTTGTTTGATGCGGCTCTGGACCTGACGCGCCTTGGTCGCCTTATACCGGAAGCGGTCGATGAACTGCTGGGTTTGTTTCAATTGCTGCTGCTGGTTCTTGTACGCATTCATCACCAGCTCCTTGCGGATCACTTTTTCTTTTTCGTAGAATGAGTAGTTCCCCGCGTACTCCTCCATCGTGCCGAGGCTGAGAGCAAAGGTCCGCGTCGTAATCGAATCGAGGAATGCGCGGTCGTGCGAAACGAGAATGATCGCGCCGTTGTACTGATGGAGATATTCTTCCAGCCATTGAAGCGATTCAATGTCGAGATGGTTCGTCGGCTCGTCGAGCAAAAGGACCGACGGTTCCTTCAACAAAAGTTTTGCAAGCTCGATCCGCATCTGCCAGCCTCCGCTGAATTCATCGGTCTGGCGCTGCAGGTCGGGAACGGAAAATCCCAGTCCCATCAGCACCCGCTCGATCTTCGATTGCATCCGGAAGGCATCGAGGTCTTCGAGTTTATGCTGCAGTTCGCCGTAGATCTCGAGCGTCTCCATATACTCGGCGCTTGCCGGATCCTGCGTGCTGAGGAGGGTGTGAGCTTCTTCGAGCTCCTGCTGGACCAGCAACACGGTCTCGAACGCAGTCTCCACTTCTTTATAGAGGCTCTTGCCGGCTGCCGTTACTCCGTCCTGCGGCAAATATCCGGCAGTAACGTAATGGGCCTTGCTCACCGTTCCCGACTCTGCCTGCGAAAGGCCGGCAATAATTTTCAGCAGCGTCGTCTTTCCGGCGCCGTTCGAGCCGACGAGTCCGATGCGGTCGTGTGGACCGACCATCAGGGAAAGGTCATCGAACAAATAGCGTCCGCCGAATTGGACCGAAATATGGTCGAGAGAGAGCATGGACAGTGATCAGTTGGTCAGTTATCAATAATCAGGTGAAACCCGTTTTGAAATTAGTGTATTAATATACAAAAAAAAGGGGGGTGTTACAGTTCGAGAATTTGATCTTGTTCCCGATCGGAGATCAGTATCGCGGCAACCCCCGTCCAAGATCGCCAAAAACGGGGGACGGAAAGTGAGATATTGCCTTCCGGATGAAAAGATTCTACATTTGGATGAATTATTCCGGATGTGCGGCATAAAGAGGGAGAATCAACTCCGGAAAACTGCGGCAACCAAACCTCGGGGCTCATATGAAAATCAATTCTCATCTATTTTACTTTCTGATCGTCATCGGCCTGAGCGCCGCTCGACCGATGGATGCCTCGGCAAAAAACGTTGCCGGCATCTGGCAGGGGACGTTAAAAGTGCAAGCATTGGAACTGCGAGTCGTGTTTCATATTCAATCGGACTCGGCTGCCGGATTACAGGCAACGCTCGACAGTCCGGACCAGGGGGCGAAGGGAATTCCTGTCGACAACGTTTCATACCGCCTCGACAGCCTTGTGCTGACGATCAATGCGATCGGCGGAGCCTATCAAGGCATTGTGCAGCCGGGGGATTCGGTGGTCATCGGAATGTGGAAACAGCAAGGTGCGGCGCTTCCCCTTGAACTTCATCGCGTTCGGGCAGTCGCCGAAATTGGCCGGCTGCAGGAGCCAAAGCCTCCGTTCCCGTATGACGCTGAGGAGGTCTCGTACGAGAACAGGGACGCAGGCGTTACCCTCGCCGGAACATTTACCCGGCCCAGAGACGGCGCGCCCTTTCCCGCTCTGCTCCTCATCACAGGATCAGGCCCGCAGAACCGTGACGAAGAATTATTCGGACACAAGCCTTTTCTTGTCATTGCAGACTACCTGACCAAACGGGGAATCGCCGTTCTCCGCGTTGACGACCGGGGAACCGGGAGGTCGACCGGAGTTTTCAGCGGGGCAACGACGAAAGATTTCGCAGGCGACGTGCGGGCAGGAATCAATTATCTGAAATCACGGAGCGATGTCAACGGTAAAAAAATCGGATTGCTCGGACACAGCGAGGGAGGGATCATCGCGCCGATGATCGCGAGCGAATCGAACGACGTTGCATTTATCGTGATGATGGCGGGTCCGGCGCTTCCGGGAGATCAGATCCTTTACCTGCAGGATTCTCTTGTTTCTGCGGCGATGGGCGTTTCGCCGGAAGAGATCATGAAAGAGCTGCGGCTCAACCGAATACTGTATTCCCTCATCCGCGAAGAATCCGATACCGCAAAGCTCGCGCAGAAGATCCGTTCTGCGGTCGAGGAATCGATGTCAGGCGACTCTGCCTCCGTGGGCACGATCAATCATGATGCCGTGAACGCAGCGGTCAGACAATTGACCTCCCCCTGGTTCAAGTTCTTCGTTGCTTATGATCCCCTTCCAGCGCTCGAAAAGGTACAATGCCCTGTTCTGGCTCTTGACGGGAGCAAGGACTTGCAGGTTCCTCCGGAAGTGAACGTAGAAAGGTTGGAATTTGCATTCAAGACCAGCGGGAACAAAAATGCCGTTGCAAAACTTCTTCCGGGATTAAATCATCTTTTCCAGAAGGCAGAGACAGGTGCGCCGCTTGAATACGGAAAGATCGAGGAGACGGTCGATCCCGAAGCGCTGAAAGTCATCGGGGATTGGATTGACGGGGTGACGAAATAAAGAAAGGATCTCCGCTCAAAAAATAGTACTTACCTAAAGGACGACCTCCAGCCCCTCGCGGGCGCCGAAACATTCGACCGAACTCTTCTGCATTGCGAGAAGTTCCTGAGCATGACGGACCATGCCGTCGACAAACGCATCGTCATGGTACGGGTCGTGATGAAAGAGGGCGAGACGCTTGACATTCCCCTTTACCGCAAAATCGACGATCGATTCGATCGGCGAGTGCCCCCAACCGAGCTTTGTTTTGTACTCTTCGAGTGTGTACTGCGCCTCGCCGATGTAGAGATCGGTTCCCCGCAAAAACTCGATCAGTTTGTCGTCAAGATATTCCGGGAATCCGGTCGGGCGCGTTGCCTTTCGCTGCGCGGGGAGGATGTACTGGTACGGCTCGTTATCGGTCGCATAGACGACGCTTTTCTTCCCGTCGGAAACGCGGTACGCCAGCGACATGGCGGGATGATTCAGATAAAAATTCGTAACGGAAAGATCGTCGATCGTGATGGGGCCTTCGACCTCCACAATTTCGATCCCCGGGTTCATGTCGCCGATGGCGACCGGGAAATAGTCGGAGTCCATCTGCATATGCATGATCTGGCGGAGGGTTTTGTCTCTTCCCGGCGGACCGTAAATGATGATTTTGTTCTGCCGTCCGTACGCCGGAAGGAAAAATGGAAATCCCTGGATGTGATCCCAATGGGTGTGGCTGATGAAAATATGGACCGTGATCGGCCGGGAAGAAAATTCCTTCTGAAGTTGAAGGCCGAGGCTGTGAATTCCCGTCCCGGCGTCGAACACCAGGATGTGGCCGCCCGCACGGACCTCAACGCAGGAGGTGTTGCCGCCGTATTTCAGCGTCGCCGGGCCGGGCGTGGCGATCGATCCGCGGCATCCCCAGAATCGGACGTTCACGCTCCCCCTCCCATCCGCTTGTTCATCTTCTCGGTTGAAATCTGGAAGAGCTCGTCGAACTCGACGGGCTTGATGACATACGCGTCGGCGCCGAGCTCGAGCGCCTTGTCGATGTCTGGTTTGTAGGATTTGGAAGAGGTGATAATGATCGTCGTTTTGTCGAACGCACGGTTCTCGCGAAGCTGCTTGCAGACACCGAACCCGTGCATGCCTGGCATAATGAGGTCGAGAAGAATAAGATCCGGCTTCTCGGCCTCGGCGACCGTTATGCCGTCGAGCCCGTTGTCCGCTTCGAGGACGGTGAATCCTTTCTTGACGAAGTAATGCGAGTAAAAGCTCCGCAGGAAATCTTCGTCGTCAACGATAAGTACTTTCTTGTTCAGGCTATCCCCGCGAATGGTTGAGGAATCGACTCCGCAGTATCCTTGACGCGAAAATTATGCATTAGTTTCTCGAAATGCAATACGGTGGCGGCTTCACCGCAAAAAGAGAATTGCAACGCCTCCGACCGCTACACACGCCCCGGCAATTGCATGCCATGTCAGCTTCTCTTTGTAAATGATCCGGACAAGCGGGAGCATGAGGATCGGCACGGTTGCGATCAGCGTCGCTGCGATCCCGACCTTCGTGTACATGATCGCGATCAGGCTGAACGTGATTCCGAGGTACGGACCGAAAATCGCACCGCCGATGGTGAGCATCAATGCGCGCTTGTCCTTCCGGAATGCCGCGATCGGATTTTTGAAACGCCCGGTAGCGAGTGTCAGCGGAAGCAGGATGACGATCGAGGCCGCGATCCTTATGAACGTGGCAACGAATCCGTTGATATCTCCTTCCACAAAAGCCAACCGGGCAAACACCAAGCCGGCTCCCTGGCCGAGCGCGCCGAGAGACCCGTAAAGGAGTCCGGCTCTTGTCAGCTTCACGTTCGCTTCTTCGTTTGTTTGATTCGACGCAACCACGAGCGCAATTCCCGCCGTCGTGACGACGATCCCCGCGATTCCCCAGATGGAAAGCAATTCTCCAAGAATGAGATACGCCAGCACTGCGCTGATCGCCGGAGCGAGCGACATGATGAGCATGCTGATACGCGCGCCGTTGACGTGAAACGACTTAAATAGAAACGTATCGCCGAAGACTAGTCCGATGAACCCGCTGATGCTTAGGTAGAGATACTGTTTGAATGTGAGGGTCAGAGAAAGCCCTGCGATGAGCATCGTTAGAGAGAGCAGGATCGCGGCGATGACAAGACGCACGACATTGACCTGCACCGAGCCGATCCTGCGGATCGCTCCTGCGAACATGACGGAACTGACCGACCAGACGCACGCCGTTAGTAGCGCGCTGATTTCTCCGATCACCGATGGATCCCTTTGCTTGGAGAGACGGACAACAACACGAGTTCAACAATCTTGGAATGTGAAAATTCTGCAGTCCAGCGTGAGGTATTCAATTTCTTGCGATATTTTTTACGGCATTGAGCGCGAGGCGTCTGGCTCCGTCCTCCCGTTCTCCGATCTGCTGCCGCCACATTGCGAAATACAGCCCTTTCAGCTCGAGAAGGTCGTGATGCTTTCCCGATTCGACGATGTGTCCTTTTTCAAGGACGAAGATCTTGTCGGCGTGCATGATCGTCGACAGCCGGTGAGCGATGAGGATCGTGATCAGATCCTTCCGCGAAGAAATTTCTCTGATCGTCGACGTGATTTCTTCCTCTGTCAATGAATCGAGCGACGACGTCGCTTCGTCGAACACCAGGAGGTCCGGCCGCCGGAGCAACGCGCGGGCGATGGAGAGCCGCTGCTTTTCTCCCCCCGATACTTTAACGCCCCCCTCGCCGATCATGGTGTCCAGGCCTTTATCCGCTCTTGCGAGCAGACTTTGACAGGCGGACTGGCGGAGGACCTCCATGCATTCCGCGTCGTCCGCTCTCGGGTTGACGAAAAGAAGGTTCTCTCTGATCGTTCCGGAAAAGAGCTGAGTATCCTGCGTGACGAAGCCGATCTTTTCCCTGAGATGGTTCAGCTCGACATCGAAACTGCTGTTCCCATTATAGAGAATTTGTCCTGTCTGGGGCGGATAGAGCCCGACGAGTAATTTGACGAGCGTTGTTTTGCCCGAACCTGAAGGACCAACGAATGCGACCGTCTCGCCCAGCCGGGCGTCGAACGAAATTTCGTTCAACGCATTCACGGTGGCGGTCTGGTGTTTGAAACTGACGTTCTTGAATTCAAGCGTTTGAAGACCGGGCACGACGACGGGATTGGCGGGCGTCGGTTCTGTCGGCATCTTCAGAATGGCATCGAAGTTATTCAGGGACACTTCCGCCTCTCTGTAAATATTGATGACGTTCCCCAATTCCTGCAGCGGACCGAAGATAAAGAACGAATAGATCCAGAGGGAAAAGAACTGGCCGAACGTGATCTGCTGGGCATAGATCAGATAGAGCATCAGGAAGAGAATCGAGGTCCGCAAAAAATTGACCGAAGAGCCCTGGATAAAGCTGAGGCTCCGGAGGTAGCGGACCTTCCGTAATTCGAGCTTCAGGATCTTTCCCGTCGTGTTGTTGAGGCGCTCGATCTCCTGCTTGGCAAGTCCCAGGCTTTTCACCAGCTCGATGTTGCGGAGCGATTCGGTCGTCGCCCCGGCAAGCCCGGTGGTCTCGGCGACGATCGTTTTTTGGATGGTCTTGATCTTCTTGCCCAGCACCGAACTCAGTATCCCCAGGATAGGAATGGTAGAGAAATAGACGGGAGCGATAAGCCAATGCACGCTGAACGCATAAACGGTGACAAAAATGACGCCGACCAGCGTTGTAAAAAGAATGTTGATCGCTGCGGCAATCAAACGCTCGACGTCGCTCCGGACCTTCTGCAGCTTTCCGAGCGTCTCGCCGCTCCGCTGATCCTCGAAGACCGAATACGGAAGCTCGAGCGAGTGTTTCAATCCGTCGGTGTAAATTTGGGCGCCGAGCTTCTGCGTAATGACGTTGATGTAATAATCCTGAAAATTCTTTGCAACCCGCGAAACAAACGCCACACCGACCGCGGCGGCTAGCAGCAGCCCGACCCCCTTGAAAAATTGCTGCGCCGTATATTCTTTGAACCTCGTCGCATATTCGTCGATCACATGACGGAAGATCAGGGGGTCGAGGAGAGAAAAAGTCTGATTGATCGCCGCGAGAAGCAAAGCGAATGCGACCAGCTTCCAGTACTGTTTGAGGTACGAAAGAAGTAGCTTCATAATGAAAAAAAATCGTCAGGGATTGTGGCTGGTCAAAGATATGGAATTCGATGATGAGATGCCATTCAAGGAAGGATGCTGACGGCTGAGCCTGTCAAACAACATCATTCCGGCGAACGCCAAACCTCACCGGAATGATATTGTTTACATACATTCATTCGGCTGACTCACTTCAGGATCATGAGCTTTTTTGTTTGTGTGAAGGCACCCGCCTGAAGCCGGTAGAAATAGACTCCGCTTGCACAGGCGCCTGCATTGAACGTCACCGCATGCTCTCCCGCGCCTTGGCGTTCATCGACCAGAACCTGTACTTCCCTTCCAAGCAGATCGTACACTCTCAATGAAACCGATGCAGAGGCCGGAAGAGCGTAAGAAATGACCGTCGTCGGGTTGAACGGGTTCGGATAGTTTTGGTACAAAACGTACTTCCCCGGAAATTGCGGGCGATCGCTGCTCACCGCAGTTATCACATCAGCCATCGGGATCCTCCATCCTCCCATTCTCGTTCCGGCATAAAGATATTTTGTGTTGGCAGTCATCGCGGTGACCGATGCGCCGGAGAAGGCGGTATCATTCACCCGGAGCCATGTTTTGCCGATGTCGGAAGTTACATACAGACCCTGGACCGCTGTGGTTGTTGAAGAAGAAGTGAGTGAGGCAAAGACCAGACTGTCCGATGTCGCTAAGAGACACCGCATTACCTGCGTTGTATCATTAATCGGGAGGCCGTTGTTTCTCTGCAGCCAGGTCGTGTCTCCGCCATAGACGTACATCCCTTGCTGGGTGGCGATCATCACGGTGGTATCTGCCGCCGCCATAGCGTAGCCGGTATTGTAATACTCCGGGGTGATAGGCCTCCAGTAGATGGAGTCCGTCTGTGAAGAATAAACATACCCTCCAAAGTTCTTGATCGTAAATAACCTTCCACCGGCGACAGCGATTCCGACCATTCCCCATCCATCAAGGCCGGGCTGGGACAACGCCAGGCCGGCCGTATCGGATTGCCACGTCTTGCCGCTGTCGGCCGAGCTGTAGACTCCTTGCTCGGTCGCGGCGAAAAGAGTTCCTCCGACAAACGTAAACGCATTCAGCTGTGCGGAAGAAGGGAGACCGGCGTTAACCACGCTCCATGTGTTTCCCAGATCGGAAGAGCGGTAAAAGCTTTCTACCCCGAATGTCCCCGCGAAGATATATCCCAGTCCTTCTCCGAGCGAGAGGACAGTGTCGACAGAGATCCCGTTTCCCATAATGTTCGTCCATGACGTTCCGCCGTTCGTCGATCTCATCAGCACCATGTTGTCGCCGCCGGCGAGGACCGTGCTGTCATTCACCGCAAGAAAGCAATAGATGTTGGTGAACCGTAAGTCGGGAATGATATTCCACTGGGCAAATGCGCCGTGTGAACAGACGAAGAAGCCGATAACAAAAAGTAAACTGCATAGCGATCGTGTTTTCATGGCAAGCCTCCCTGATATTTGCTTCGTCAAGATCTGCTTGAATCACTCTGCTCCGCCTCAAGATCGAACGAGGCCTTTTTCATCGAAAAACCTGATGCTTGTTGCTGTTGAGATATGGAGACCATTTTGTCCAAACGGCTTCCAAGCCTAAATGCAAATCAGGCACATGTTGTGGGGGTGCGAGGTGGTCAATGAGGTGATAAGGCCCCTTTCTGCCTGCGGGTTGAGGGAGCAGGTATTCCGGCACTATTATAGCTTGAAACTTGAAGAAATGCAATCCTTTCGCTGCTGGCCGGAGGGATTTCCCCGATGAACGAAGAAACAAAATCCTCCTCTTTCCGTATACTACATCAATCTGTTCTCCTCAAACCGATGCCAGCAGCCTTGAAAAAATTTTGGAAAGGAGCGCTTCGATGAAAAGAATTTTCTCCCTTGCCCTCTTCGCCCTTCTGATCGGCTCGGCCGGTCAATGCATGGCCGACGATAACATTCTGTCCGAGGTCCAGAACTTCCGCAAGCGTGACGTGAAGTTTGAAGGATTCGTCCTTGACGAGGCCCAGAATGTGTCCATTAAAGTTGTCGCATCCGGCCGGAAGCATCCGGTGTGGACTCGCGCCTGGATCCTCAACTCGGAGACGCGGGAGAAAGTTTGGGATATGAGGCACGCCTCCAGCCGTGACGAGGACCGCTCGACTGCAACGTACACGGATAACATCCCCCTTCCCAAAGGAACCTACGAGGTGTATTACGGCACGTCCCCGTTCTCATTTTCCAACATCAACGGACTCTCCGGACTTATCGACTTTCTCGGCGATGAGATGTTCCATTGGAATGACGACGACAATTTCTCCGGCGAGTTCAAGGACCTTTCGATCGTCGTGACCGGAAAAGGAACCCGCCTGAATGAAGACGCCGTCAAAAAATTACAAGCCGATTACAAGAAGAATTCTTTCTTTTCCATGTCCGGTTTATGGGACAATCAATATGAGCATCAGGGCTTCACGCTCGACAAGCCGACCGACCTGAAGATTTACGCCCTCGGCGAACTGCGCAACGACGGCTCGTACGATTACGGATGGATCAAGAACGTAAGGTCCGGCGCGATCGTCTGGACCATGAAGGACAAGGACCTCGACTACGCCGGCGGCGACAGAAAGAACCGGATGGTGAACGAGACCATTTCTCTCCCGGCTGGATCCTATGCAGCGTTTTTTGTCACGGACGATTCTCATTCCGCGCATGAATGGAATGCGCCGCCGCCGTACGACCCTGAGTTTTGGGGAATGACGGTGCGCGTTGCAAAGTCCGAGATGGCACAGAACGCACGGCTCACCGATTATGAAGACCTTCCGTCAAAAAACATTCTTGTCGACATGACGCGCGTGCGGGACAAAGAGTACCGTTCGAAAGGATTTACGCTGAAACGGGGAATGGACGTGCGCGTTCTCGCGATCGGCGAAGGGAAGGACGGCGAGATGTACGATTACGGCTGGATTACCGACGCCAAGACAAATGCACGGGTGTGGGAAATGAAGTACAGGGAGACCGAGCATGCCGGCGGTGCAGACAAAAACCGGATGGTCGACAGGGTGATCCACCTCGACAAAGGGAGCTACATGGTCTATTATGTATCGGATGGATCGCACAATTATCATGACTGGAACGCCGCACCTCCGTACGACCAGGAACATTGGGGCATCACCGTTCTTGCGTCGGACGACAACTATGCTGCGAACGATGTCGCACCGTACGACGACCAAAGCAACAAATCGGTCATCGCCCGGATCATTCGCGTCGGCGACGACGAGCGGAGGCAAAAGAGTTTCACGCTGCAACAAGAGACCGAGGTCCGTATTTATGCGCTGGGCGAAGGACGCGACGGCGAGATGTACGACTATGGATGGATCGAGGAGGAGCCTTCGGGAAAAACCGTGTGGGAGATGACGTACCGAATGACCGACAACGCGGGGGGAGCGCAAAAGAACCGGCGGTTCGACGGAACCATTACCCTGAAACCGGGCGAATACTCCGTTCATTACCGGAGCGATGATTCGCACAGCTTTGAAGATTGGAACGACGATCCCCCCTCCGACCCGTTCAATTGGGGCATCACGCTTTACAATGCCGCGCCGACGCTCTCCGGGAACGAACAATAAGCGGTCGGATGGTACGCTAAGAAAAAAAGTCGCTCTTCTTCTGCCCGCGATTTTCAGCCGGACCTGAAAACACGGGCAGTGCAATTTTTGCCCTCTTCGTCATCGCAGATCGCCCGGCGAGTGGGGCTGAGAAAGCAGTTCTTCAAAGAGCTTCCAGCGCACCGGCCGGTTCGCTGCATCTCCCCCCCGTTTTTCGATGTACGCCCGGACCATATCCTGCCCCAGATTATAGTTGATGACATAGCTTCTGTATCGTTCGATGAACCCTACCCTTTGCCGCGCACGTTCGGGAGAATACAGGCCGTAGTTCACCAGCCAGTCAACGGCATCTTCTTTGCTCCATTTGCCGTCGAGATAATTCCGCGCCGATTCATTTCCCGCGTAATCGAGCTTCCCTTTTACCGATTGAATTTTATAATACCCTTCCGCCCTCGATGGGTCGAGCCCGGCGGCTGGAAAAAGGACGGCGCGTTCAAACTGCACGCGGTCATTGCCGGGAAGCGCCACTTCGATGCCGAAATTCGCGCTCCCTTCGGCGATAAGCGACTGCGGGCTGAAGAGCGGGTAGACAGAAAACTCCATCCACTTCCGTTCCCGGAAAAGGTTTTTCTCCATCAGCATATTGTAAACATGATGTCCCGGATATCCTTCATGGCATGCAAGGTCGACGGCCCGGTCGATAAAGATCGGCAAATCGGTGTTCACCTGGATCACGCTGAAGCAATTCCCTTTATACCAATTGTAGCCGCTCCACGGCTTGTTGTTGACGTACTCAACGGTAAAACTCTCGGACGACGGAAGCTGAATATGCTCCAGCGTCCGCCTGCGCCCCTCCGCAATCGCGGCTTTGAAGACGGCATCGAGTTTGTTTTTGGGGATGACGAAAGACTGCTTATACCGCTCAAGCCGCTCCGAAACGTTACCTGTTCCGGAGAGCAGTCCGTCAAGCTCCTTCAGGAGCTCTTTGTAGTGCTGTTCGCTGAACGCCGGCGCAACGGCATCGTACAACCGCTGCGACTCTTCGTCGAACGAAAGCGTTGCACCGCTGAGAAGTAAGATCCTGCATTGTACCGCGGTGAGTTGTTTCGTCAACGATGAATGACGGAGTTTTTCGATCGGATTGAAGCTCGAAGGATCGACAACCTTGAGGGAATCCGAAAGAGACCGTACTTCTTTATCGAACTCTTCGAAAGGGAATTTCTCCTTCTTGACGGTGCTATCGCCTGACGGCTTCCATTCTTCAGGACCGTAATATGCATCGACGTAATCGGGGTCGTACACACCGATCTTGAGGATTAATTTGACGTAGCGTTCAGCAATTGAATCCATGGCGCCTCCTTAGAAGTCCACTGCAGATAATGGCGATCTCACATCATCGGCTGTACGTATTGTACAGCAGTTTTGCAATCGTCAGGATCACTATTGATATATAGATGGGACGGATGATCGCGGTTCCCTTTCTGATGACCATGTGCGAGCCGAACCGCGCTCCGACAATTTCGCCGGCGGCCATTGCCAAGCCGGCTCCGAGCCAGACAAATCCCCCGGCGAGAAAAATAATGCACGATACGATATTGCTCGTGAAGTTCATCAGTTTCGTCGCGCCGGTCGCCCGCGTGAGGTCCATCCCCAGGCCGAAGACGAGCGCCATCGCCCAAAAAGAGCCGACGCCGGGACCGAAAAAGCCGTCATAGAACCCGAGCGCCAATCCGGCGCCCGCAAAAAATGCGGATGCCGACATGCGGGCCCGGCCGGAGGTTTCGCCGAATCGAGGGGTCACAAAGGTATAAACAACGATGGCAAGAAGGAGAAAAGGAATGACCCGGTTCAGCACGGATGAATCGACCTGTTCCACTCCCCAGGCCCCGGCAACCGCTCCGACAAGAGTAAAAAAGATCCCGAGCTTCGCCTCGCGGAGGCTCACGATCTTGTGTTTCACATAGTAAAATGTTGCGGTGAAGCTTCCGAAGCTCGACTGAAATTTATTCGTTCCGAGCGCGACCTTCGGCGGCATTCCGATCGCCAGCGCAACCGGAAGGGTTATGAGCCCTCCTCCTCCGGCGATCGAATCGATCAGCCCTGCCGCCGCACCTGTGCAAAACAACAACGGATAAAGCCAGAACGATTCGAGCATTGGGCAATCCGGATGAAAAGCGGGTTCTGCGGTCCCTTTGTGAGAATTTATTTCAGATAATAGAGAAGCGGGTTGGGTTTCAGCCGGCACTCTTCGGCGATGCGGAGGCCGGTCACAGCTCCGGCATCGCGCAAGGCGTACAGTCGGGGGACCAATCTATCGCGAAGGTCGATCGGTGTAAAGGGATTGATGAAGATGCTCGTCCCGCCTTCGAAGCCGGCCGGGACGTTGATGCGCAGCTTCAGAAGGATGTGCCACGGCATTTTGTAGACGGCATCGATCGGCGTATAATACCATTCTTCGTTGCAGGAGATCTGGCTCCCGATCGCGGCATGGCACGCGTGCACGAGATTGCTCACTCCCCGGAGTTCTGCATCCGAATGTTCAAACGGACGGCTCATCTGGGACTTCGAATATACTTCGATCGTCGGGTAGCGGTGGCCGATGCCGACGCTCGCAACTGCAAAATCGTTCTCGGCAAAGACCAGATTATACTGTGCGGCGAAATTTGCGCCGAGCTCGTTGAAGATGTTCGGGTCGTCCCGCAGCATCTGGATCTGGAGCAGCATCGAATTTCCCCACTCGTCCAGACCAACGATCTGCTTGTGGAGATGGTCGAACGACGCTCCGGCCGGCCGGAGCCAGTTCTGAAAGACGCTGATATACCGGACGTAACGGTTATACGTCAGCATGTCGCGCATCGCCTCGACCGTGAACCGGAAGTATTGAAAATGCTCCTCTTCCCCCATCTCTCCCGAGGAAAACAACTCCGTATCGTGCTTCGCTCCTCCGGCATAATGCTTGCGCGCAATAATAAGCTCGTGGCAGCCGCCAAAGAACGCATCCATCATATTCTCTTTATTGAAGAGGAGGCGCTGCCGGGCTTCCTGCTCCGACTTCGTGGACATCTTTAATTTGTAGTTCACGATGGAGTCGATGTGATCGGCGCCGCGCGGGATCGCAACGTAACCGTCCCGCCATGCCGCCGCGTCTTTGGTGAGCCGGTAGTTATAGTTCTTCTTCCAGTAGTCGATGGTGACGATCTCGAAGAGATTCCCGACACGGCGGAACTCGGCGACCGAATCGTTATACTTGTCCGGGGGAACGCGCGTCAACGTCCGGTAATTTCCGTTGTCCTTGACGAGGCGGGCCTTTTCGGGGGGAACTTCATAATAGCGGGTTTCGCAGAAGCTGCAGTATGCTCCCTCAAGAGAACGGTCGATCTCCTTTGCGGCCGAGGGCGTTTCATTCATCAACGGCTTGTCGCCGCGCCCGGGAACAGCCCAGACTTCGGTGCCGGTGAACGGATTGATCTGTTTCACCGTCCCGTCGGGCATGACGTTGTAGAAAAAGTTGTAGCTGCGTGAAGAATTCATACACCCTGCGGGTTACACAGCCGTGGCGGCTTTCAACATCGCCTTCATTCTCGCGGGAGAATTTGCTTCAGCGTAAAAGCGGACGAGCGGTTCGGTTCCCGAGAACCGGACGAGGATCCATCCTTTGTCCACGAAAAATTTATAGCCGTCGGTTTCATCGATGCGCTGAACCGCGAACGATCCGATTTTCTTCGGGCGGTGAGCATAGAACGAAGCGATCTTCTTCTTCTCCGCCTCCGTCACGCGGCGGTCGATCCTGCCGAAATGATATTCGCCGTATTCATCGAACAATTCCTGAACGAGCGCGCTCAATTTTTTCCGGCGCACCGCCATGATCTCGGCGAGCATCAGCCCGACGAATATTCCGTCGCGTTCCGGGAGATGTCCCATCACACCGAGGCCGCCGCTCTCTTCACCGGCAATGATGATCTTTTTCTCCGTCATCAGCCGGCACAGATACTTGAAGCCGACCGGCGTCTCGTTGAGGACGAGTCCGTACTTCTCGCACATCCTCGAGATCAACTCGGTGACGGAAAGCGATTTTGCCACTTCCCCCTTCAGATGCTTGCGCTCGACAAGATATTTCAGGAGGATGGCAAAGATGCGGTGCGAGTCGACAAAATTTCCTTTTTCGTCCACAGCGCCGACGCGGTCCGCATCGCCGTCCGTTGCAATGCCGATGTTATAGCGTCCGTCCTTCACCTCGAAACTCAGCTCTTCGAGGTTTTGGGCGAGCGGCTCGGGGTGTCCGCCGGCAAAGGAAGGATTAAAGCTGTTCCTGATGGTGCCGACGCGCGGAATGATCTGCTCCATCACTCCCTGTCCCGCCCCGTACATCGCGTCGTACATAATTTTGATGCGGGTCGCTTTGATCAGATCGACTTCAACCTTCTTCACGATATCCTTCACGTACAGGGAGGTCAGGTCGACAAACTGGATCATTTTCTTCGCGACGAGCTCGTCGAACGGTTTCACCTTCAGCGGAAGTTCTTTCGCCTTCAAGATCGGCGCCAGAAGCTCTTCCACCTTTGCCACCATCTCGGGATGCGCCGGGCCGCCGAAGTCCCCTTTGATCTTGAACCCGTTGTACTCGGCGGGATTATGGCTTGCGGTGATGACAACGCCTCCGGCAGCTTTCATTTTCACGATGCCGAGCGACGTCATCGGCGTGGAGGAAATTTTATCTGCGAGCTTCACTCGTACGCCGGCGCTTGCAATGATCTGGGCGGATTTATGCGCGAAGTCTTTCGACATGAACCGGGAGTCATAGCCGATCACCAGGCCGTTCTTGATCTTCTTGTGGGATTTGAAATAGCGCGCGGTTGCCAACGCAACCTTGGCCACGTTCGCAAGCGTGTAATCGTCGGCGATAACCCCGCGCCATCCGTCTGTTCCGAATTTAATTGCAGGAGTCATGGTATCGTGAGTTTGAATGAGAAGATATTGAATGATGTTGCATCAGGATCATTGTCCGCCGTGACCTACTGCCTCGAAACAAGCTCAACTCTCTCGAGGTACGATGCCATGAACCCCGAGTCGGGCGAAGCTTGCGTGGTCACAAGATACGACGGAAAGCTGAACGTCCTCAGGACGAGCCCTTCAAAGGCAACGTAGTCGAACCATTCGAGTGAGAGCGAATCGCCTCCGAAGTTGACCGTCGTTCTGATCTTCGTGCAGACGAATGCGCCCGCCCCTACTCTCACCACCTCGTTCCCGACCACCTGCCGGTCTTCTTCAAAAGGAGACGGGAAGGAGACCCAGCGTCTCCCTGGCGTCAATGGGTATCGCAGAACCACCCGGGGATTATCCCGGACAAGGATGCTGTCATCGCCAAGCTTCCTGAGGATCATCTGCCAGACGACGCGGGGAATGCCGAGCGGAGAAACGTTTGGCGCCCTCGTCGCTCTTGCCTTTGGCAAAATGACCGGGACTCTTCCCGCCCCCGAATACGCTATATCGACGAGCGAGTCGTTGTCTGCTTTGTACCATTCGTTCTCTTCTCCGACGTTATTACTGCTCGAGACCGCCGTCACCCGGGTTAAACCAGAATATCCACCGAGCGTTTCCCCTTCCCCCTCGATCCTGACAACCTCGGTGTCGACGTTCTCGTTCACGATGTTGTTGAGCGAGTCCCTAATCGTCGACGTCGTGACAAACGTTTCCGTACCACTTGCGAGGTACGGCACTGAATATCCGGCCGATCCTCCGCTCCCCACACCATTATTCTTTCCGCACGACGACAGGAGGAGCGTTGCACACAACAGCGCAATAGCACGTTGCATGATAACCTCCTTGTACTCCGGCGGTGGGCGTAACGCCCCGCCGGAGATACGATAGAAGCGTTAGCCTATCTTCTTGCTGAAGGCTCCCAGCCCGGCGTACATCCCGTTCGAATCGAGTTCTTCCTCGATGCGGATGAGCTGGTTGTATTTCGCGATGCGGTCCGTCCGGCTCGTCGATCCGGTTTTGATCTGTCCGGCATTGGTCGCGACCGCGATGTCGGCGATCGTCGCGTCTTCGGTCTCGCCCGAGCGGTGGCTGATCACGGAGGTATAATTGGCCCGCTTCGCCATCTCGATGCAATCGAGCGTTTCCGTGAGCGTGCCGATCTGGTTCACTTTAATGAGGATGGAATTCGCGACGCCCATTTCGATGCCTTTGTTCAGGAACTCGACGTTGGTCACGAACACATCGTCTCCGACGAGCTGAATTTTCTTCCCGAGTTCATCGGTCAGCATCTTCCACCCTTCCCAGTCATTTTCCGCCATGCCGTCCTCAAGGGAAATAATGGGGAACTCCTTCACCCATTTCGCCCAGAGCTTCACCATCTCTTCCCGGGTTGCTTTTTTCTTGGTCGATTTATAGAAGAGATACTTCCCGTCCTCATACATTTCGCTCGCCGCCGGATCCAACGCGATGAACACGTCCTCACCCGCTTTATACTTCGCCTTGGTGATCGCTTCCGTGATCACTTCAAGGGCCTCGTCGTTCGACTTCAAGCTCGGAGCGAATCCTCCTTCGTCGCCGACCGCGGTGTTGTATCCCCTCTTTTTCAAGACATCCTTCAGCGCATGGAACACCTCCGCCCCCATGCGGAGCGCCTCTGCGAAATTCGGCGCGTTGGCGGGGACGATCATGAACTCCTGGAAATCGACGCTGCTGTCCGCGTGCCTGCCGCCGTTGATGATGTTCATCATCGGCGTCGGGAGAATTTTCGCGTTCGAGCCGCCGATATAGCGATACAGCGGGACCTTCAGCGATTTAGCCGACGCTTTTGCCGCGGCGAGCGATACCGCAAGGATCGCGTTCGCGCCAAGTTTGCTCTTGGTCGGCGTTCCGTCGAGCTCGATCATCATTTTGTCGATGCCGACCTGATCCTGGGCATCGAAACCGGTCACTTCGTCCGCAATAATCGTATTGACGTTCTCGACCGCCTTCAAAACGCCTTTGCCGTTGTACCGCATCTTGTCGCCGTCGCGCAGCTCGACCGCTTCATGCTCGCCGGTGGAAGCTCCGCTTGGCACTGCAGCACGTCCGATAGTCCCATCCTCAAGTTCGATATCCGCTTCAATAGTAGGGTTACCGCGCGAGTCGAGGATCTCCCGCGCCCACACATCAGTAATAATAGTTGACGACATACATTCTCCGTTGCAAAGTTATTTAGTTAACGAGTATGCGAATTAAAACAAACTAAAGTAAGCTAAAATTGATTGAGAATCAATGCGGCCAATTGACAGCTATTGTTACGGTTCCACATTCGAAGCGTTCGGCCAAGGGTTCTCTCATTCCCAATCTCCGATTGGGAACGGAGTGAAACCTTCTGCCGAAAAACAAGTTGCCGAAGCCACTTCAAAACTAAGCTTGGGAGCGAGAGGGGGAACTCTCAAAAGATAACACTGCCATTTTACGGGCAGCGGTGTCTTCGGCTTTGAACCGCGCATAAAGAACATGTTCACCCACTAAGCATTTGATGTGATCTGTTCCCCTGAATTTCACTCCAAAAATTCATACCTTTGAACATGAAATTCCTCATCGCGCCGAATGCGTTGAAAGGATCTCTGACAGCTTCCGATGCCGCGGCGACCATTTCACGGACCCTGAACGAAATTTATCCGGACGCGGAATGCATTCCCAGCCCTGTTGCGGACGGAGGAAATGGGACACTCGATTGCCTTATTCAGGCGACAAAGGGAACGATCTATTCGAAATCGGTGCGTGGTCCGCTTGCGTCGATGAACGTCAACGCCCGTTGGGGAATTCTCGGCGACGGAAAAACGGCAGTCATCGAAATGGCCGAGGCCGCCGGTCTGCATTTGCTGAGGCCGGATCAATATGATGCGGCACATGCAACCACGTATGGCGTTGGTGAGTTGATCCGCGCTGCGATGGATTCCAGATGCAATAAGATCATTGTCGGATTGGGAGGAAGTGCAACAACGGACGGGGGGGCGGGGTGCGCAAGGGCGCTCGGGGTGAAATTTTTTGACGAAAAGAGGATGGAACTAACTGACGGGGGCATTAATCTTGCCGGTCTTCAAGATGTCGATACAAAGAATATAGACGACAGGATACAGAATACAGAGATTATTGGACTGGCGGATGTGAAGAATACGCTGTACGGAGTTCATGGAACGGCGCTGACATTTGCCGCGCAAAAAGGTGCTACGGATGAGCAGGCACGTTTGCTTGACAAAGCATTGGAACATTACGCATCTATTATAGAGAACGCCGTTCATCGGGATGTGTCGCGTAATCCGGGAAGCGGCGCCGCCGGCGGTCTCGGCGCAGGTCTGATCGCTTTTTGCAATGCAACGATCTCTTCGGGAATCGAATTCATCCTCGATACGATCCATTTTGACGACCTGCTCCGACAATGCGATTGCGTTATCACCGCTGAAGGAAAGCTCGATTCACAAACGCTTCAGGGAAAAGGAATCGACGGGATCGCCCGGCGCGCAAGAAAATTCAACAAACCCGTCCATGCTTTTGCCGGAAGCGTTGCCGGAGACAAGATCTCCCTCAAACAAAAACTCGGACTCGCTCAGCTCATTCAGATATCGCCGGAGAATGTTTCCGCCGAAGCAGCGATGAGCAATGCGGAAACATATCTCGCCCGGGGGGTGCGCCGTCATTTTCTAACAGCGAATTGATGCACGATGAATAAGCCGTTCTCTTTTCTGTTATTTGCCGTCCTGAACAATGTCGTCGCTGCCGGAACGCCTCTCGTTGACGAGATCGGCATCACCGTTACCGGACCATCACGCCAGTTCGCGTACACGAACAAGCAAGCGGGGACATACTATGGCGAAGTAAACGCTCAAAACGCCGGCGGATGGCAGGGCTGGTTTGTGAATCAACAAAAGATCCTCAACGACTATGCCGTCGAACTGAACGGCACGCTTCTCGACCGGACCGCTGCGACGACCACCGTCTTCCCCTATCAGCTGGTCAGAAAATACACGGACGGAACAGAAGAGCGCTTCACATTCCTCGACAGCGTTAATGCACTGCTTGTTGAATGCAGCTATCATGGAATTCAGAAGGGGAAACCATCTGTGGAGATTTCTCCGGCTCCCGGATTTGAAAAGGAAGACACGCCGGCAAGCGGCATCGCCTTTTGGGAAAAGAAATCCGAAACGGCCGGCAACGCCGTTCCAACATGGATCGCCTTGGGCGCAAAACACGGTCAATCACACGTTCTTTTCGTCGTAGCCGCAGCATCTTCTCAAGACGAAGTGCGCAGGCTCTGCGCTCTCGTCCTCAGGAACGCTGCGAAGCTCGTGGCCGCACGCAAACAGAGGATGGAAAAAATCCTTCAGGAATCATACTTGAAGACCAACGATGCTGAGCTCGATCGAGCCGTCATGTGGGCGAAGCTTTCGCTCGACGCGCTCATCATGAATCAATCACAGTCCGGAGTCCCGGTGAAAGGTATTTTTGCCGGACTCCCCTGGTTCAACGATTACTGGGGGCGCGATTCATTCATTGCGCTTCCCGGAGCGACCTTCGTGACGGGAAATTTCGCCGACGCGCGCAACATCCTCCTCTCCTTCGCGCGCTTTCAGGAAAAAGACTCAGCGAACCCGAACTACGGCCGGATTCCCAACATCGTGACGACAACATCGATCGCGTACAACACCGCAGACGGAACCCCCTGGTTCATCAAACAGATGTACGACTACGTCAAATATTCCAACGATACGGCTCTTATCCGAGAACTTTTCCCCGTTGTCAAACGATCGATCGAGGGAACGGTCAAGTACCACACCGATACGCTCGGATTTTTGACGCACGGGGATGCCGAGTCATGGATGGATGCGGTCGGGCCGGACGGTCCCTGGTCTCCCCGCGGCAATCGCGCGTGCGAAATTCAGGCGCTCTGGTACTATCAGCTGCTCATCGGCTCATTCGAAGCGGAATACCTGACCGAATATCATTTGGCGGGAAAATGGAAATCGCTGGCCGACAAAGTGGAAAAGAATTTCAACATCTACTTCGTCGACAGAGAGCATAACCTTGTCTACGACCACCTGAACGCCGACGGAACTCCGTCGCGGGAATTACGGCCGAACCAGCTCTTCTGCATAGACATCGTCAATTCGGAAGACATCCGCGAAGCGATGGTCAAGACGGTGACCTCAAACCTCGTCTATGAATACGGCGTCGGCACCTTGTCGCAATCAGATACGAACTTCCATCCATACCATCACTACGAGCCGGCATACGTGCAGGATGCGGCGTATCACAACGGCATCGTCTGGACATGGTTGAACGGTCATGCGATCTATGCGCTCACAAGAAACGACGAAGAAGATCTGACGTTCCGCATCACGAAAAACATGGTCCGCCAGATCCTCCATCGCGGCTGTGTCGGGACGTTGTCGGAGCTCCTCGATGCACAGCCGCGGGCCGGCGAAACAGAACCTCGGCTCTCCGGAGCCTTTTCTCAGGCGTGGAGCCTTGCAGAATTCATCCGCAGTTTTTACCAGGATTATCTTGGCATCGGCGTCGATGTGACGGCTCATGCCCTTCGCATCAATCCCAAGCTCCCGACCGGGTTGAAGAATGTGCAGTGCCGTTTCCGCGCCGGCAATGCGCGCATCAACGCCCGATACGAATGGATCGGGGACTCGGTCAGGGTCACAGTGAAAGCGGATTCGCTTCCCCGCGATTACGACGTCAGTTATTTATGGGTCTATCATAGCGGCGACGCGGCATACATCAACACGACGCTGACGCCGGCCGAAACGCTGACGATCGCGCATTCGAAGGAAGCGTTCACAGTGTACCACGACAGCACGATCGCCTCGTCGTCGCATGACAAGCCGGTCTGGTACCTCCCCGATTTTTCGCCGAGAGCGGAATTCGCCGACCTCGCGCTGGCGCAACCCGAGTTCAACCCCCGCCTCCCCGTCTTCCGCGTTCCGTCGTATCCGGTCCTTTCATTGGATGAGGTGCGCAAGAAAAATAATGGCGCGAAAATTTTGTTCGACAAGGACGATCCCGCGGGCGACGATCGCGGCGATTCTGGAACGTACAGTTATCCTGCGGACCCAAACTTCAAGCCGGGGATCCTCGACATCGTCCGCGCAACGGTAAAGACAGATTCGGCGAATGCATATTTCACGCTCCTCTTCCGTGACCTGGCGAACCCCGGCTGGCATCCGGAGTACGGATTTCAGCTTACCATCGCCGCCATCGCCATCCATCGCGGGGACAGCGGAGCGACCTCGGTGGGCGGCAATTCACACTTCACCGTCGGGGAGCGCTACCGTTTCGACCGCCTTATCACTGTCGGCGGCGGCATCCGCGTGGCCGACGCTAACGGAGCCGTGCTGTGCGAGTACATTCCTCGCTCCGGGGACGAAAGAAATCCGATCGGCAGCGTTGAACGAAAAGCGATTGAGTTTAGTCTTCCCCTTGAGTACCTTGGGAAGCCGACGGCGGATTGGAAGATGACGATCCTCGTCGGCGCACAGGATGACCATGGCGGCGCCGGCATCGGCGAATTCCGCACGGTCGACCGCCGGGGCGACGCGTGGACCGGCGGCGGCAAACTGCATCCCACAGATTCCAATGTTTTCGACGTTCTGGTTCTCGAGTAGCTTTCCCTTCATCCGATCAGGAAATTCTATGGGATTTGTCACCATGCTCAACATTTCGGCAGCGGCAGATCTTGCCTGCCGCCCAAAGCGATCGGCGCATGCCAAGACGGCCTTCCGCTGATCCTGGACACCAATTAACATCCGGCAATCGGCAGCAATGCACCTCTTCAGTTTCATACAGTTTCTTCTCCTGTTATTCGGAGCCGTCGGATTCCTTCTGGTGCTCCGGACGCTGATCGTCCGGCACACGCTGAAGGGTTTTCGCCTCATCACCGCCGGCTTCGCCCTCGTGTACCTCAACATCATTCTCGACTCTCTGTATCACAGCAACATTCTCCCCGAGCCGTGGAATGACGTCATCTCGACAAGGATCGGGTTCATCACCGGCTATTTCGGTTTGACGATCGGAATGTTCCTCCTCTTGATCGGCAATTACCGCCTCGTGCGGTCCCTGGTTCCGCAGCTTTCCGAACGGTACTCGAGCCTTGTCGAGAAAGCGCTGGTCGGGGTCTATCTCATTCAGGACGGAGAATTGAAATTCGTGAACGAGCGCATCGCCGAGATCTTCGGGTATACGCGTGATGAATTGTTCGGAAGGCCGATGCTCGATTTTATCGCTCCCGAATCGCGCGAAACGGTTTCCGAAAATGTGCGCAAGAGGCTCGACAACAACGGCGAGCCGATGAATTATTCCTTTGTCGGACTAAAGAAGGACGGGACGAAGATCGATGTGGAGGTCTACGGCTCCCGCACCATTTACAACGGAAAACCGGCGATCCATGGAACCCTTCTCGACATCACCGACCGCAAACGTGCCGAAGCGACGCTGCTCGAATCGGAGTCGAAATTCCGCACCGTCGTTGAAAGCCTCGGCGAAGGCGTCCTCATCACGGATGTGGACGACAAGGTGGTCTACATCAATTCACGGATGGCGGACCTGTGCGGATACGCGCCGGAAGAAATGATCGGCAGGCGCGCGTACACCCTCCTGCTCCCGCAGGAGAAATGGGACGCGATGAAAACGAGGAACAAAGACCGGCTCCTCGGCAAGCTCGAACGGTATGAAGTGTTCATCACGCGGAAGGACGGATCGCAGCTGTGGGTGGAAATCAATGCGACGCCGTACATGGACACCGACGGGAAGATCGTCGGCACGCTCGGCGCGGTGACGAGCATCCAGGATCGAAAGCGGGCCGAAGCCCTGCAATCCGCGCTGTACCGCATCGCCGAGAAAACGCATTCCACCGTCGACCTCCAGGATTTTTATTCTTCCGTGCATTCGATCATCAACGAGCTGATGTCGGCAAAGAATTTCTACATCGCCCTGTACGATGCGTCGACGCAAATTCTCAGTTTCCCGTATTTCGTCGACGAAGTCGACCCGCAGCCGAGTCCCAAAAAGCTCGGGAAAGGATTGACCGAGTATGTTTTGCGTACCGGCCAGCCGCTGCTCGCCTCGCCGGACGTATTCCAGCTGCTGCTGCACGAAGACGAGGTGGAGTCGATCGGCGCTCCGTCGATCGACTGGCTTGGCGTGCCGCTGAAATCGGGCGAGGCGACCTTCGGCGCGATCGTTGTGCAGAGCTACACGGAATCCGTCCGCTACGGCGAAAAAGAGCGCGAAATCCTCACGTTCGTGTCGCAGCAGATCGCCACGGCCATCCAGCGGAAAGCGGACGAAGAGCGCTTCCGCGCCATGTGGGATCATTCGGCGGACGGGATGAGGCTGACCGATAAAGATGGAAGAATCGTGATGGTCAATTCTGCGTTCAGCAAGATCGTGAAGCTGCCGCAGGAGAAGCTCGTGGGAGAATTTCTTTCCGTCACGTACCATTCCGACCAGCGGTCGGAGGGGCTCGAAGAATATCGGCGGGAATTTGAGTCCGAGACGGTCCCCCCCCGCTTTATCGGCGATATCGCGTTATGGGATGGAGATGAAATCCCGGTCGAGATCTCAAACTCGTTCATCGTCTTCGGGGCCAACAACAAAATGCTGTTGAGCGTCTTCCGCGACATCAGCGAAAGAAAATTACTGGAAAGCCAGCTCCTCCATGCACAAAAGATGGAATCGATCGGCGTTCTTGCCGGCGGCATCGCGCACGATTTCAACAATGTCCTTTCGATGATCCTCACCTCGGCTGAAATGCTGAAGGAAAAGACCAGGGACGACAAGACGCTTCAGCGCTACGCCGACATGGTCGCCACCGCCGCGGAGCGCGGAGCGGCGATCGCCAAACAGCTTCTCCTCTTTGCCCGCTCGGAAAAAGGGAAGCTCAAGCCGATGCCTGTCGCGCCGGTGGTGCTTGAAGTGCAGAAGCTGCTCGAACATACGCTGCCGAAATTCATTTCCATCCGGTCGGAAATCGAGACGAGCGACGCGGTGATCCTCGGCGATTCGGACCAGCTTCATCAGGCCCTTCTGAACCTTGCGTTGAATTCCCGCGACGCCATCGAATCGAAATCTGTCAACGGAACGATCATTTTCCGTGTCGCAACCGTCTCCCCCGAAGAGCTGCAAAGAAAATTTCCGCAAGTTCAGCGGGAGAACTATGTCGTGGTCAGCATCACGGACAACGGCACAGGAATGAGCGAAGAGACCGTTTCCCGGATTTTCGAGCCGTTCTTCTCCACGAAAGGCCGGGGAAAAGGGACGGGGCTGGGGCTCTCGATCGTCCACGGAATTTCGCAGAACCATCACGGCCTTATCGATGTCGTAAGCACCGTCGGACAGGGGACGACGATCTCCCTCTTTTTCCCGCTGGTGAATGCCCAGATCAAGGGTTCGGCAAACAATACGAGTATCGGTCACGTTTCGGGGAGAAGCCGCGAGGGACGTCCTTCGACAATTCTTGTGGTAGACGACGAAGCGGGGCTGCGTGAAATGCTGAAGGAGATCTTGGAAGGTAAAGAGTACAATGTCATCACCGCATCCAACGGAATCGAGGCTGTTAAAAAGTATCAATCGCAGTGCGACCGCATCGACATGGTGATCTCGGACCTGGGAATGCCGTTGATGGGGGGAGAGGAGGTCTTCGGCAAGCTCGTTGAGATTAACCCCGAGGTGAAAATGGTCTTCATGACGGGGTACCTCGAGGAGGGTTCGCGAAACGGGATGCTCCGCCGCGGAGTGAAAAATATCATCCACAAACCGTTTCGCATCGATGAAATCCTCGAATGTGTTTCGCGCGTTCTGCAGGAATGAGGGCGTTACCCCCCTTCCGCCCGCCTGCGCAAAACGGACACCCTCCCCGCCCCCCATATTGCCACCGAAAGAAATAATCCGGGATACATCGGTTCGATGGAGAAGAAATATTCTCCTCCCGCCAGCTGTCCGCAGACCAGCCACACGGTCGATACGCCCCAGCCGGCAAGCATGGCGGCGAAGGCGAACGGCGCCGGAATTTTCAGCGTATCGAAATAGCTCGCCATCAACGGAACCAGCAATCCCGGAATAATCGCCGTACCGATGACGTACCAGAGTTTGACGGCCGAAGGAATCCACAACGCCAGGGCCACGGCAAAGACTGCCGTAACGACAAGCCCGATTTTTGTCCAAAGCGTGACCGCCGCTTCCCGGAGTTCGTTCTTTTCCGCCGACAAGAGGCGCCCGACAATGTCGTTGCCGATCGTCGACGCGCCGATGAACGTAAGGCTGCTCAACGTCGACATGATCGTTGCGAGCATGCCGATGTAGAACACTCCCTTTGCAACCGACGGCAGCGTGATCTCGGCAAGCATCGGGTACGAAAACATCGGCTGCTGAAGATGCGGCAGCGCTGCGCGGGCGTACAGGCCTGCGGTGCTCGTACAGAAATCGAACACGAACCAGCAGAGCGTTGAAAGAATGATCCCCCGCTGCGCGGTCGCGCCGTCCTTAGCGGCGTAGCATCGCTGATGGAACGCCGGATCGACGAGCGTCCAGAGAGCGATGAAGAACCAGACGATGATAAATTGGAGCGAATTGCCCCCGTGCCACGTCAGATGGAGCGGCGGCAAATTCTGCTTAAGAAATTCCAACCCGCCGAATTTGGCGTACGAGAACGGCAATATGATCGCAAAGCCGGCAAACATCAGAATGAACTCGGCGATGTTCGTGTTGACATCCGACCTGAAGCCGCCGACGTACAAATAGCAGACGGTGAGAAACGTGCTGATGAGAACGCTCGCGGTCAGACCGATACCGAAGATCAACTGCACCAGGATCCCGAGCATCAGTGCGTACGGCGCGGGGGAAATAAGAAAAAAGGTGAGGAACGCGCCGAGCAGCGAGGTTTTCGCGTCGTACGCATCGTACAGCTTGTCCGGTATGGTGATGAGGTTCGTCGCCCGCGTCCGTTTTGCCAGGACGAACGCAAAGACAAGGGCAAAAAAATAATACGGGACACCGAAGACAAACCAGTTGGAGATCCCGTACTGGTACGAATATTCGCCGACTCCCAATATTCCGCCGTACCACGTCGAAACAAGCGTAGCGACGAATACCGGCAGCGTCAGAGAACGGCTCGCAAGAAGATACTCTTCGGCCTCCGTCCTTTCCTTGCGCGCCGACCGAACGCCGATATAGACGACGACGGAAAAATAGAGGAGGATGAGCAATATGTCGATGAAGGAGAAAGAAACCAAAGTCAGTCAGCAGCTGGCAATTGACAATGAACAACTAACGATGAGAAAGAGGTTGCTTGTTTTTGACAATAAAGAGCAGCAGGCTTCCATGCTGCACGGTGATGCTTACGGGAGAAGAAACGACGGCATTGCTGGTTCCTTCACGAACGCCTAATTCAAGCGGCTCGTTGCGCAAAGGATATTTAAGTCCCTTTGTCGTTATGCCGCCGCAGCGGCCAAGGGGAAGGAGCGATATGATCGCGCCGATGGGTGAATCAAAAATTATTTTCCGGCCTATGAGATGAATGTCACAGAGGGGATCGGAAAAGACCAGGCGGATCCGTTCACAGTATTTTTTTAGAATGCTGAGATTTGACAACGAGTGATCCGGTCTCCCGCCGGTTGCGCCGACGACAACTGCATCTTGATAGCGGTTTTCAACCAGGTAGTCCAGCGCTTTTTCCAGGTCCGTGCTGTACTGGCTAGGAACGCGGATCGTCTTCACGCGGGAATAATATCTCTTCGTAGCCGGCGAGATCGAATCCAGATCGCCGATAATGACGTCGGGGCGGATTCCGAGTTTTCTCGCCTTGTTGGCCCCTCCGTCAGCGCAGACGATGAACGGCTTCCCGTTCAGCAACGGGCGCATGGCCTTCTTGGGGAGAACCTCACCGTTGCAGATAATAATTGCGCTGCGTTTCTTTTTCATCACATCAGTGAACGTTAGAATTGGACCGCAAGTCCGACCACAAAATTTCGTTCGGCGGCCGGAAAGAACAGATCGCCCGCGCCGGTTTGCGTGTAGAGCGTATTCAACAAGTTACGGATCTCTCCGCGAAGTGTCACGCCGGCGGCCGCAATGGACGGCAGCTTGTACAATGCTTCCAGGTTCAGGACCGTGTAGGCATCGTTCTTATCATCCTCGATTTTGAAGTCGTCGGTATAAAACGCACCGACATACTTGACGGAGAGCGAAGCGGTCAACCGTTCGGATTGATAATTCAGGAAGAGATTCCCCATAACGCCGGGAAATCCCCCGATCGGATTGCCGTCCAATTTTGTCGCGTAGACGGCGCCCGTTGAATCGGTGTTGAGCACCGTCTCCCTGACAATTTTATTGGATGACAGCGACGCGTTGCCGCTCAGCGAGAACGAATACGGCAGCCGCACTGCTCCGTCCACCTCGAAACCGATATGGCGCGTCCGGTCGGCGTTGCCGACGATCGGAATGCCGAACCTGTTGAGCTTGCCGTTCGGGACCAGCTCGTTCGTAAACTCCATCCAGTAGACGTTGACCGTGCCGGTGAGACCGCCCGATCTGTATCCTGCGCCAAGCTCGAAGTCGAGCAGCTGCTCGGGCTTCACGAGCGGCTTGGTATAATCATAGACGGTATCGCCGTTGACCACTTTCGTTTCGAATTGCGGAACGATGGTCGGGTCGTAGGCTGCATTCTCGGCGTCGTAGAGGTTGCTCAACGGAGGTTCGTGGGACGTGTAGGCGACGGAAACATACATGTTCCAGGTATCGGTGATATTATAGTTAACGCCGAATCGGGGGTTGAGAAAATAATACGGGTAGCTGAATGAATTATCCAGGAACTCCTCGTTATAGATTCTGTATTCGTTGAAAGCAAACTGCACGTTCGCCATCAACGATAGATTTTCCTGGATGCGGTAGATGTCGGCGGCGTAGAGGGATGCCATGTATTTTTCCGCGTCGTACTGGTAGAACCGGTAGCTGACGTCGTAGTTCGCCGGAAGGCTGTCGGCCCCGATGATCTGTCCCCAGTGCGTTCCTTTGTGCAATCGGAATTCCGCGCCGATCGTCAGTTCGCCGTTGTCGTGCGTCAACTCATACCGCGGCAGCCATCCCCATTGTGCAAGGTCGATGCCCGCCCGCACGAGCGCGGTCGAGATATCCTGCGTCGGATGAAACCCGTGTGCCTGGTCGATGCGAAACGTCGTCGTGTCGCCGTACTCGTCGAAGTCGAACCATCCGTGCCCTTCGTAGAAGAACAACGTGTTGCTCAGTTTTTGCGTCTCCGAGATTTTCCATTCGTTCAGGATCTCATAGTGCGGCTGGGTGAACTGCTCGTTCTCTTCCGGCTGGCGGATCAACCCTTCGTCGTTGATGTTCATCCTGCGAAGAACGTAACTGCCGTTGTACGATTTCGGCAAGCCGTTGTAGACCAGCTGATCCTGGAGCGGGCCGCCGAAGAAATGGATCCGGGTCGTCGTGTTCTCCCCGAGCAGGAGCGCCCCGAAGAAATACGAATCCAACGTTGCTCCCGCATGCTGCCTGTATCCGTCGGAGTTGATCTCGCCCAGCTTGCCGTAGAGCATATATTTGTTGTCCACCAAACCGGAGTTGAACGAGGCGGAAAGCTTCTTCATCGTCATCGGGAGCGCTTCGCTGCTGTCGCTGTACTGCTGGAAGCCGAACATACTTTCAAACTTCACGTACGGCTTCGGCTCGAATGGGTTGGTGATGACGTTGATCGACCCGCCGATCGCCGGCGGACCGTAGAAGGCGCTCCCCGCGCCGCGCTGCACCTGTACGTTCGATGCGCTCGCGAGAAGGTCCGAAACGTCGAGCCAGTACATGCCGTGGTCCTCGGGGTCGTTCTGCGGGATTCCGTTGATCATCACGGAGAGCCGGGATTGGTCGAAACCGCGCAGGGTGACATAGTTATAGCCGATCCCGTTCCCTCCGTCCGAAAAAGAGATCATCGAGGGAAGCTGGGCGAGCAGCACCGGGACATCCTGCATCGAATATCGTTCCTGGATCAGCCCCTTGCCCAGGTTTGTGAAGGTCACCGGCGTCTCACGCTCTTTTGCTTCGGTCGCCGTGACAAGTACGGGAGCGAGCGTATACTTCACCGTATCCCGCTCCTTCCCATCCTGGGAGAAGAGAAGCTGTGTTCCGGCAAACAACAAGAGCATGATGATCGTTTTTCTGCTCAGGGCAAATATTTCCGATCGGTCGTCCACGATGAAGATCCTCCGCTTGTCTTTTGTGAAATAAAAAAGCCGCTGCTGAAATGGAATGCATCAGCAACGGCTTCAAAATACTATGTCATCGTTTTTCCTACGCTGGCATTATCCAGATCAGGTATATCTATCCCGCGCGAACAGCGGGATCGTTGTAGGGTATATTCTCAGATTCGCCCGAGGCGAAACACCCCTAACGATTTTCAGTTCAAAGAACGAATTCTGTGTTTAATATACGCCGGCGTTGAAGAAAAGTCAACTCCCTCCCGAACATTGTCTTTCATCGACCATCTTTTTATATTCTTCGCATGATAAAAGTCGCGGTCGGGATCATTACGCTCGGTTCACAAATCCTCGTCTGCCAGCGGAAAAAAACTTCGCGGTATCCGCTGAAGTGGGAATTTCCGGGGGGGAAATTCGAGGAAGGAGAATCGGCAGAACAATGCCTCCGGAGAGAGCTCCGCGAAGAACTTTCGATCGAGGCGAATGTCGGGACAGAATTCTTCCGCCAGCAATGGGATTACCCCGATTCCGGTTCATTCGAGGTCTACTACCATCATATCCCTTCATTCTCCGGGACAATGCGCAACAATGTCTTTGAGCAGGTCCGGTGGATCCACAGCGCCGGACTGAACACGGTCGACATGTTGGATGGAAATAAGGAAGTGGTCGAAAAAATAAGAAGCCAGAACGGAACATTCCCGAACGGCACGGCATCCCGTTGATCCGCACATTTTGAGCGAGCGTTCTCTTTGAACCCCCGTTTCCTTCATCCGAAAATTCTTTCCTGGTACAAGAAGAACCGCCGCGGACTCCCCTGGCGAACGACACGAGATCCGTACCGGATTCTCCTCTCGGAGATCATGGCCCAGCAGACTCAAGTGAGCCGGGTCGCCCTCTTCTACTCATCCTGGCTGAAGAAATTTCCTACAATATCACATCTGGCAAAAGCGTCCAAAGCTGACGTTTTGCGCCAATGGTCCGGACTCGGCTACAACAGCCGTGCACTCCGCCTTCATGCTCTTGCAAAGCAGCTGGCCGCTACATCGAAAGGAAGACTACCCCGAACCGTCGAAGAACTTTGCGATCTCCCCGGTGTGGGGAGATACACGGCACATGCCGTTGCCTGCTTCGCGTTCGGCGCTTCCGTTCCGGTGGTCGATGTGAACATCCGGCGCATCTTCAGCCGCGTTTTTTGGAAGGTCCGTTCGTCAACCGACATCAAACCGGAAGATACTGTCTGGTCGATAGCCCAAGCGTATTTGCCCAAAAAAGATGTCGCCGAATGGAACCAGGCGCTTATGGATCTCGGCGCTCTCGTCTGCACGGCGAGAAACCCGCGGTGCGGAACGTGTCCTGTAACAACGGCGTGTAAATCCTCCCACGCCAGAGCTTTTACGAAAAAGACTCCGAGCGTCAAAAAACCGGAGCCGTCCTTCAAAGGAATTCCGAGGCGTATTTACAGAGGGAGAATTTTGAAAGCGCTTCATGAAGAACCGCTGACGCCGCGGCGTCTGGCGGAGCGGGTAGTCCATCAATTCCATCCCGATGATCTGCGATGGCTGACCGAACTGTTGAAAACGATGGAGCGGGAAACCCTGATCGCGATCCGAGGGAACGGGGAAAAGAAGACCGTATGCATCGCTCAATAACCCCCCGGTATAAACCTCTCGATCTTTTGCGGCAGGATCATAAAAAAATCGCGCCGGCAATTCAGCGCCGGCTTGAAGATTTTCGGGCGGTCCCGCCGGAGAAATATTTTTACGAGCTTGTCTATTGTTTCATGACCCCGCAGTCGAGCGCGGTCAATGCGGCGAAGGCGCAAAAAACACTGATGGACCGCGATTTTCAAAATGCCGATATCGACCCCGAACCCCTCCTCCATCAAAAAGAATATTATATCCGTTTCCATAGAACGAAAGCGAAGCTTCTTGTTACGATGAAACAACAGTACGGCGAAATCCTCCGCGCGGTCACAAACGGGGAAACGGCGTTCGAAAAAAGGAAGTGGCTTGCAGAGAATGTGAAAGGGTTAGGCTATAAAGAGGCGACCCATTTTTTGAGGAATGTCGGGCTGAACGACGGTCTCGCAATTCTCGACCGCCACATTCTGAAAAACCTGAAAAGGTTCGGAGCGATCAGGTCGCTTCCCAGAACATTGACAAAAAAGAAATACCTCTCCGTGGAGCGAAGTTTTCAAAAGTTTGCACGCGAGGTCGGCATACCGATCGACGAGCTCGACCTCCTTTTCTGGAGCAGCGAAACCGGAGAGATCCTGAAATAACGCCGACAACGGAATACTTCCTGACCAAAAAATATGCCAACGCGCAAACCGTTTCTTGTGCTCGGGGCCGGGCTAATGGGAAACGCCATCGCCTACGACCTGATCCATTCCTCTCCTCACTATGCCGTGACCCTCGCCGATCTCGACGGCGAACGTGCCCGGCAAACCGCGAGCGCCCTGGACATGGATCGGGCCCATCCTCAGCGAATAGACGTTCGAAATTTTGATGACGTGGTGCGGCTGATGGCGGGGCATTCCGTCGTCATCAGCGCGGTGACCTTCCATCTCAACCTGCTCCTTGCGAAAGCGGCCATCAAAGCCGGGGCCCACTTCTGCGACCTTGGACATGACGACGGCATCATCCAGCAGCAACTCGCCGAGGCCTCGCGCGCGTCGGACGCAAAGATCACCGCCGTCGTCAACTGCGGTCTCGCTCCGGGGCTTGCCGATATTCTTGCGATGCATGCGTTCCGTCAATTCGAAAACGTCGATTCTCTGCAGCTTCGTGTCGGAGGACTGCCGCAGCATCCTCATCCTCCTTTCAACTACCAGCTCGTCTTCTCCGCAGAGGGGCTTGTCGAAGAATATTCGCTCCCCGCCACGATCCTTCGCGGAGGAAAAATCATGACGGTAGAATCGCTCACGGAGGTGGAAGAACTTTCCTTCCCACCTCCATTCCAGAACCTGGAAGCATTCCATACCGGAGGCGGGGCATCCCGCCTCCCTCACCTGTTGGAAGGAAAAGTAGAGTCGCTCGAATATAAGACGATCCGGTATGCCGGCCACTGCGAAAAAATAAAACCGCTGTTTGACATCGGATTTGCTGAAAATACGCCACTGGCGCTAGGGAGCAATCTCGTCACGACGCGCGAATTATTTTTGGAATTGCTTAAAAAACGTCTTACATTTAACGAACCGGACGTCGTGCTGATCCTCGTAACGGCCCGCGGAAAGCAGGGGGGCAAAGAGAGACAGCGTTCGTACCGGGTCATCGACCTGTTCGATGAAAAAAATTCAATGACCGCAATGATGCGCACGACCTCGTTTCCGACGTCCGTTATCGCGCAAATGCTGCTTGACGGGACAATTTCAGAGAAGGGGGTCTTTACGGCAGAAGAGATCGTTCCGGCGGAGCCGCTCATCGCCGAGCTGAAAAAAAGAAACATTATCATCGAGAGCCTCGACAACTAAACCCTGATGGGACAGCAGAATTCATTCGACATCGTTTCGGAAGTCAATATGCAGGAGGTCGACAACGCCCTCAACCAGGCGCGCAAAGAAGTGGCGCAGCGGTATGATCTGAAGGACGCCAAGTCGACGATCGACTTCGATCAAAAAGAAAAAATCGTGACCGTCAGCTCGCTCACCGAATTTACGCTGAAGAGCGTCGTCGACGTGCTGCAGAACAAATTTGTCAAACGGGGAATCCATCTTAAATCGCTGCAGTACGGCGCGGTCGAACAGGCATCCGGCGGGACGGCGCGGCAGAAGATCACGCTTACCGTCGGCATCGACAAGGACAATGCAAAGGCGCTCGTCAAGGTGATCAAAGATTCGAAGCTTAAAGTGCAGGCGCAGATCATGGATGAACAGGTGAGGGTGTCCGGCAAGGACCGGGACGAGCTTCAGGCGGTCATCGCAAAATTGAGGGCGCTTGATTTTCCTCTTCCACTTCAATTCACAAACTACCGGTCATGAACAATCGTACCTTTCGGCATGTGCTGCTGTACGTGGCGGGATGTTTCTTCGTGCTGAACAGTGTCTCCCTGTTCGCCCAGCAGCAGGACAGTTCGAAAATTTTCGTGGTCAAAAACCCGGCAGCATCGAGATACGTCGCGGCGCTGACGATCAACGAGGTGCGGTATATTTCCCTTCCGGACCTTGTCCGCATGTTCGGGTTGAATTATTTCTACAACCCGACGACAAAAAAGATGGAGATCAAACTCAGTTCCGCCGAGATCAAACTCGCGGCTGAGAACGCGTTCATCGTCGTGACCGATTATGCGACGCGAAAGCAGACGCCGCTCCAGCTGTCCGTTCCAACCCACATCGTGGGCGACACACTGTACGCCCCGCTCCTTGCCTTCCTCCCGGTGTTCAATTCGATCTCCAAGACGGAGCTCGCCGTCGACACGGCGCGCGAGATGAGCCTGGCCGGCTTCGATTCGACCGGAGAACTCAGGCATTTCGACGTCAGCAGCGTTTCGGTCGAAAGCAGGAAGAACGGCTACCTCATCCGGATCCACTCATCGGTGAAGGTCAAAGACGCGGACCGATTCATCCGCGATGAGAACTGGCTGTATGTCACTCTGCCGAATGTCAGAGCCGATACCGCCGGGCTCGATACGCTTGCGCCGGGCTCCGTGATCGAACAGGTGCTCGCCGTCCAATCGCAGACCTCCGCGCAGATCGCGTTCAAGCTGCGGAAGAAAGTTTCCTCATCGGAGATCGTTCAGGATGAGACAACGAACGATGTTCTTGTTTCCGTTCAAACCGCGACCCCGCCGTCGAAGAAAGAACTCGCCGCCGAGCGAAAACGTCAGCAGGAAGAGGCGAAGAAAAAAGAGGGCGAGCAGCAGGACAAGCTTCAGACGCAGCTCGACACCCAGCGAAAAAAGTGGAAGCTTGACGTCATCGTCCTCGACGCCGGACACGGCGGAAACGACCCCGGCACGCTCGGAACGATCGGAACCCGCGAAAAGGACATCACCCTCGGCATCGTCCTGAAGCTGGGCAAGCTGATCGATGAGAAGCTTCCCGAGGTCAAAGTAGTGTACACGCGGAAGACCGATAGGTTCGTCGAGTTGTATCGGCGCGGGCAGATCGCGAACGAGAACCAGGGAAAATTGTTCATCAGTATCCACTGCAATTCCCTGGAGCAAAAACCGTCCGCGACCAACGGCTTCGAAATCTATCTGCTGCGTCCCGGCAAGACCGACGACGCCATCAAGATCGCACAGAAGGAAAATGCGGTCGTCCGCTTGGAGCAGGATTTCCAAGACCGATATCAGGACATCACGGATGAAAATTTTATCATCCTCACGATGGCGCAGAGCGCGTACGTCCGGCAGAGCGAACAGTTCGCCTCCTTCCTCGAGGAGGAAATGGGGAAAAAACTCTCGGAGGCGGGCCATGGAGTGAAGCAAGCGGGATTTTACGTGCTGGTCGGCGCGTCGATGCCGAACGTGCTGGTCGAGACCGGGTACCTTTCGAACAGAAAAGATGAAATGTTCCTTCGAAGCCCGAGCGGCCAGCAAGTCGTGGCAGAATCGATCCTGAACGCCATTCGGCTGTACAAAGAGGCCTACGAGAAGACACTGAAGGAAGGAAGTTAGAATCTTTCCCGCGGCCCCGACCGCATCAACGTTACGATCTCATTTTCCCCAGAACTTTCCTGTTGCCGCGATTTCTTTCAGCAAGGGGCAGACGCGATAGCGTTCTTCGCCGAGATCGGCGTGAAGCGCGTCGAGCGCCGCGCACACCTGCGTAAAGCCGATTTTCTCCCCCCATTCGATCGGACCCGAAGGGTAATTCATCCCCAGCTTCATTGCCGTATCGACCGCTTCCGGCAGCGCGACATCCTGCTGCACCGCAAACATCGCCTCGTTGATGATCTGGCAGAGGATCCTCGGCAGCACCATTCCGACTCGATCCTGCACAACCGCTATTTCTTTATTGACCGACGCGAAGAATCGGCGCGCGACATCGACCGAGGCTTCGCTCGTAAATGCCGAAGGAGAAACCTCGACGAGGGTGTTCTTCACTAATGTCGGAAGAGCTGCGATGCCGACAAGGCGATGGTTCCTGATGATCCACCGCGCCTGATCGAGCACGGAGACATTGACCGACGAGCTGAGAATCGCCGTGGTCTCCGGCAGCGACCTGTCCAGCATCTCGAGATTTTTTCTTTTCTGAGCAAGGTCGATATTGCTCAGTTCGAGGGCAATGGATATTTTCCCGGAGACCGGCCTCAGGTTTTTGATGCTGCCGGGGGGGACAACCGCATATTTTGCTGCCGCAGCAATTTCGGAGAACTCGGCAACGAGCGGGTCATCCCCGACAATAAGGACCGAAAGCTGATTTTTTGGTGCGACCGGCGTCTTCAATAGTTATAGAAACCTTTTCCTGATTTCTTGCCGAGTTTCCCCGCGTCGACCATCTGCCGTTGAATCGGATGCGGACGGTATCGCGGATCGTTGAAAAATTGTTCGTAGACAGACTGTGTGACGGCAAGGTTCACATCGATCCCGATCAGGTCCATCAACTCAAACGGCCCCATCGAAAAGCCCCCTTCCCCTTTGACGATGCGGTCGATCTCTTCCACCGAGGCGATCCCTTCTCCCAGGATCCTGAGCGCTTCGCCGTAGAACGGGCGCGCCACGCGGTTCGCGATAAAGCCGGGGGTGTCTTTCACGCGCACACATGTCTTTCCGAGTTTTTCGCCGAATTCGATCGCGCGCTGCATCGTTTCATCCGATGTTTGAGCCCCCTGCACGACTTCGACGAGCTTCATCAGGTGAACGGGGTTGAAAAAATGCAGTCCGACAACCCTCTCGCTCCTTTTCACTCCCGAAGCGATCGCCGTCACCGAGAGTGATGAAGTGTTCGTCGCAAGGAGGGTTTCGGCTTTGACGTCCGCGTCAAGGTGCCGGAACAGGTCTTTCTTTATGCGAAGGTCCTCGAGGACCGCTTCGATGATGACATCGCAGTGGCTCAGGTCGGAGAGCTTGGTCCGGGGATGAATGCGTGAGAGGGCATCGCTCATTTCTTCCTGCGAGAGTTGTTGCCTCTCGACGCTTTTCTTCATCCCGGCAGCGATGCGGGCAATGCCGTTATGAATGACCGTCTCATTGATATCGTAGAGAGCAACGTTGAACTTGCTGAGCGCGGCAACGCGGGCGATGCCAGTCCCCATTGTGCCCGCACCGACGATGCCAACCGAGTAGATCATGGCCGATGGACCTTCGATGAGAATGTAGAAGAATTCACTGACTTCCAGAGCCTGCGGGACAATAATACTTAAACGCTTCAATAAAGGCAACGGCAACTTGTTTTTGAAAATCCAATTAAGTAGCTTCGTGCAAGAGCCACCCCCAACAAAAGCCCCCAGATTATGCCCGACTCAGCCGAGGCCGGCGAACGGCTTAAACATTTCGAAGAACGCATCGCCCGCGGAGAAAAGATCGAGCCGAAAGACTGGATGCCGGATCGGTACCGTCAGCAGCTCGTTCGCATGATCTCGCAGCATGCGCACTCTGAAATCGTCGGCATGCTGCCGGAGGGAAACTGGATCACCCGGGCTCCGACCCTGCGGCGAAAAATGGCCTTGCTCGCGAAAGTGCAGGATGAAGCAGGCCACGGACTCTACCTCTACTGTGCGGCAGAAACGCTGGGCGTCAGCCGCCGAGAAATGATCGAGGCGCTGCTTGCCGGCAAGGCAAAGTACTCCCACATTTTCAACTACCCGACCCTCTCGTGGGCCGACATCGGCGTGATCGGCTGGTTCGTCGACGGCGCCGCGATCGTAAACCAGACGATGCTGGCAAAATGTTCCTACGGCCCGTACTCCCGCGCAAACCTGCGCATCTGCAAAGAAGAGAATTTCCATAAGAGGCAAGGATATGAAATCGTCGTTACGCTCTCTTCGGGTACGCCGGAGCAGAAAGCAATGGTGCAGGAGGCGGTGAACCGCTGGTGGTGGCCCTCATTGATGATGTTCGGTCCCCCCGACGGGGAATCCCCCAACAGCGCCGAGCTCCTGCGATGGAAAATAAAGCTGCATGGCAACGACGAGCTGCGGCAGCGGTTTGTCGACATCACGGTCCCCCAGGCGAAAGCCGCCAACATCAGCCTTCCCGACCCGGAGCTACGGTTTGACGAGCAGAAAGGCGCATGGCATTTCGGTAAAATCGATTGGAGCGAATTTTACGAAGTGATCCGCGGCAACGGCCCGTGCAACAAAGAACGGATGAGCGCCCGCAGAAATGCCGATGCAAACGGGGCGTGGGTGCGGGAGGCGGCAGAGGCTTACGCTAAGAAGCAATCAGGCTCACCCATTTAATAAGACAACACAATGTTTGCACAGATTGAACCATCGATCATTTCGCGGATGGAATATCTTGAAGCGATCGATAAAAAGGACAGGGTTGACGGGACGGCACAGGCGAGGCGGCTCCGGCAAATTCCGCCGGAGACGGGAAAATTCATCGCTACCCTGGCGGCAAAGTGCTCGCGCGACGGAGAGTTCATAGAGATCGGCACCAGCGCGGGGTATTCAACGCTCTGGCTTTCGCTGGCCGCAAAAGAGATCGGCGTGAGAATAAAAACGTTCGAGATCCTCCCCGAAAAAGTAAAGCTTGCGAAAGAGACATTCAGGATGACGGGATCCGAGAAATACGTCGAGTTGATCGAAGGCGACTTTCTTTCGCACTGCGATGCAATAAAGAAAATTTCCTTTTGTTTCCTGGACGCCGAGAAAGAAGTGTACCTGGAATGCTTCAAGGCAGTCGCACCGAAGCTGATGGAGAACGGACTGCTGGTCGCCGACAATGCGATCAGTCATCGTGACGGGGTCAAACCGATGATGGATGCTGCGACAGCTGATAAGAGGTTCGATTGTTTGACAGTGCCGATCGGCACGGGGGAATTCATTTGCCGCCGGATATCGAGAACATAACATCTGCCTGCGCAGAAAACCGTAATAACCGTCATGGCTGAAAACACACAACAGAGCGATACTGAAGGCCAATTGTGGGAAGTCTTTCTCCAGAGCGAGACCGGCGCCCCGCATGAACATGCCGGAAGCGTCCACGCCGCGGACGCCGAGCTGGCCCTCCAGAATGCACGCGATGTCTACGCGCGCCGCGGAAGCGTCGTGAGCATCTGGGTGGTCCCGTCCCAAGCGATCACGGCGACGAGTCCGTCCGATATCCATCCGTTCTTCGACCCGGCCGACGATAAGGTCTACCGGCATCCTCAGTTCTATAAAATTCCGAAAGCGGTCAAAGGATTCTGATGGATATCGACTTCCTCACTCAGCAACATCTGGCAAATTTTTTGCTGCGGCTCGGGGACGACCGTTTAGTGCTTGGGCACCGCCTTTCCGAGTGGTGCGGACATGCCCCGGTGCTTGAGGAGGACATTGCGCTCACCAATATTGCCCTGGACGAGATCGGACAGGCGGCAGCTTTTCTGCATTTGGCGGGCGAAACCGAGGGAAAAGGGAGAACTGAGGATGACCTCGCATATTTCCGGGAGGCAACGCAATTCACAAACATCCGCCTGGTCGAGCAGCCAAACATCGATTTCGCGGCGACGATCGCACGGCAATTCTTATTCGACACCTATAATTACTTCCTTCTGCAAAGGATCCAGGAAAGCAGGATCGAGCAGCTCGCCGGGATAGCAGCAAAAGGGTTTAAGGAAGCGACCTATCACCTGCGACATTCGAAAGAATGGATGCTCCGGCTTGGCAACGGAACAGATGAGAGCCATCGCCGCCTTCAATCGTCGATGAGCGAACTATGGCCTCTCACGAAAGAATTTTTTTCCTACGACGAAACGGAGCTGTCGTTGGTCGACGGCGGGATGATCCCCTCGTTGGAAGGCATTGAAGAAAAATGGGATGAAGTCGTCCGCCAAAGTTTGGACGCTGCGCATCTCTCCATTCCGGAAAGCAACAGCGGGAAAGTTCTGGTAAGCCGGTACGGAACGCACAGCGAGCATCTCGGACACATGCTGGCGGAGATGCAGATCGTCGCGCGGTCGTTTCCCGGAGCGAAGTGGTAGGTTGGCAGTGCTTGATGCAGAGTACGGGAACGTGAATTTCAAATTTTCATTCTTGATTTTTTAATTATCATGCACCATCCTTCAAAAGACGAGCTGCTGAATATTCTCTCGGGAGTCCACGACCCTGAAATTCCGGCGCTCGACGTCGTCGAAATGGGGATCGTGAGGAATGCGGAGTGCAGCGGAGGAGCTGTACAGGTGGACATCACGCCGACCTACTCGGGCTGCCCAGCCATGAGAGCGATCGAGGACGATATCATTGCGGCGCTGAAGAATGAAGGGTTTGAAGATGTTCTTGTCAACACCGTGTACTCTCCCGCATGGACAACGGAGTGGTTGACCGATTCCGCCAAACTAAAGCTCAAAATCAACGGGATCGCGCCGCCGGGAAGATCCGCACATGGAGTGATCGTGATCCTTCCGACCATACGTCAGAGTCTTGCGTGTCCTTTTTGCGAATCCCATGATACCGAGGTGAGAAGCGAATTCGGATCGACCGCCTGCAAATCGCTGCACTATTGCAACAACTGCAAACAGCCGTTCGAACATTTCAAAGAAATATAGAAGTCGGAATGAGACCGGCCGAACTTTGCGATCGCATCGTTTAGACCTACTTCCCCTTGAACACTCCCTTTCTTTTTTCCAAAAAGGCTTTGACTCCTTCCTGATGATCTTCGGTCCGAGAAGCGAGCTCCTGAATGACGGCTTCATAATCCAAGAGAGCATCCAGATCGCTGGCGAGTGATTTGTTCAACGTCCGCTTGATGAGGCCGATCGAACGCGTCGGAGCATGTGCAAGTTTTTCCGCGATGTCCATGACGGTCTTTTCCAATTCCGCTGACGCGACGACCCGGTTGACCAGGCCGACCCTTTCCGCTTCAACGGCGTCGATGTCGCGTCCCGTGGCAGCATACTCGAATGCCTTCGCCATTCCGACGAGGCGCGGGAGAAACCAGTGAGACCCCGAATCGGGGACAAGCCCGATGCGGATGAAGACCTCCGTCAACTTTGCTGATTCGGCCATAATGCGCATGTCGCAGGCGAGCGCAATGCTGAGCCCGGCTCCGGCAGCGACGCCGTTGATCATTCCTATGACCGGTTTTTCGATCGCCCTCATTTTTCTGATGAGGGGATTATAGCTTTTCTCCAGCGATTCTTTGAGCGAACGATGAGAAGTGCTCCGCTCTTTCAGATCCTGGCCGGAACAGAATGCCTTCTCCCCTGCGCCCCGCAGAACAATGCAGCGAACGTCGTCATCCTTCTCAGCCTGCCTGAACGCCTCGTTTAATTCCTTCTTCATCGAGTCGTTCAGCGCATTGTAGCTTTCAGGCCGATTGAGGGTGATCGTAAGAACGGAATTCCTAGTTGTCGTGAGGATCGTGGCATCGGTTTGCATAGGTAACAGCCTCGAATTGTGGAAGAGTGGAACAGATGGAACAATGGAATAACGGCCCGTCCAGAAGCGGGGTTTCCAATGCACAGGTTGACAGCGTCGCAACCCGACGGAACTTTTTGTTTGAATATAGACATTTTTTATCTTAGAATGACCCCGTAGGGAACAACGGTTTTTGCCTCTCTGTTGCAATAAGCGATGGGAAAATAATTTGGAGGAGGAGGATATGAAAAGCTTTTATGCTCTTGGAATGAAATTATGGGTTTCAGGGCTATTCTTTTTCGTTGTCCGCTGCAATGCACAGCAGCTGCCGGCATCGGTGCACATGACGCCGGTAAGGGAATCCAAACTCGTACCGGTCAAGCTGATCGTGCCGGATAAGTACAAAGGGAAAATTGCCGACACCCTCGTCCTTAACGTGCCGGAGGGATATTCCGCAAAAGTGTTCTACGCGGGAGGGTTAAGCAAAGCCCGCTTTTTCGCCTGGGGACCCGACAGCGTTTTGTATGTTGCGAACAAAAACAGCGGGGAGATCATTGCGATGCCGGACCGCAATCACGACGGCGTTGCGGATACGGGGATCGTCGCTGCGTCGGGATTCCACCTTTCGCATGACCTCCAGTTCTACAAAGGGGCGATGTACGTCGCCGAGGAGCGGCGGATCATGAAATGCACCGATGAAAACGGCGACGGCATTTACGAGACGAAAAGCGTTTTTATCGATGAGATCGGGAAGGGAAACAAGCAGGTCACCGGCGGTCACGACACGCGGACGATCGTGTTCGATCCGCAGGGAAAGAAAATGTATCTGTCCATCGGTTCGTCGTGCAACGTGTGCCGCGAGGATTTTCGCGCCATCATTGAAGAATATAATGACGACGGGACCGGCCGGCGCACGTTCGCAACCGGCATTCGCAATGCCGTCGGCATGACGCTGCACAACGGACGCCTCTGGGCGACGAACAACGGAAGCGATTGGGAGGGAAACGACATTCCTCCGGAGTGGATCGACATCGTACGCGACGGAGGATTTTACGGCCATCCCTTTGCCTATGCGCAGGGGATCTACTTCGATTTCAACGCGCACGACGAATACAAGAAGCTGCTCCCGCTTACCGCAGCCGACAGCGCGCACGTCGCCTCGATGCATCAGCCGGCGGCGCTGGTGCAGGCGCATTCCGCTCCGATGGCGATCGAGTTCTCGAACTCTTCCATGCCACCGCAATTCCAGAACGGCGCCTTCGTCGTATTCCGCGGCTCGTGGAACAGGTCGGTGCCGACAGGATATAAGCTCGTGTTCTTAAAATTCAAGAACGAAAAGGACACCGTCGCCGAATACGTGACCGACGTTGTCACCGGCTTCCAACCGACGGGATCGACGACTTCTAGGACAGTGTGGGGGCGTCCGGTGGGAGTGGCTCTGGATCTGCGGGGTAACATTTATCTCAGTTCCGATGATATAACGCAGTTCATTGCGATCATATCGCCCGTCAGGCATTAAAGAAGAATGCTCATTTTGTTGCGGCTCTTTGCGAATGGCCGCAGAAAAATAAAGAGGCTCCGGTTGGTTTTTCCGGAGCCTCTTTTCATTTCACGTTCGGAAATTAGAAGGTCTTGCTGTTCGCCGTTTGGTCAATGCTATTTCCGGCGAGATCCGTGACATTGTTGCCTACGAAGATCACATATCCAACAGGCAGCGCCGCGCTCGTGGTCACTCCCAATTGAACGACGTAAGAACCGCCGACAAACCCGAGATAGTTTGCGGTGTTTACGGTGAACACAACGCCGCCGGTGTTCCCGAAGGAGTAATTACCGATCGTTTCAGCCGTGGAGATCGTCAGAGGTTCCGTAAAGCGCAGGGTATATGTCCATGAATTCGTTCCCCCCGCCGCAGCGACGCTTGAGGTGCCCAGGAGTTGCGGTTTCACGACATCTGCCACCGTTATGATGTTGCTCGATGGTCCCTCAACAAGGTCCTTGCTGACACCCCGAACGAGATACTGAACGGAACTCGCTCTCAAAGGATTGACGGCAGCCGACGGGTAAACAAGCGACCCCGAATTGGTGTTGAACTGAATTCCTGTAAAATCCGACTGAAGAAGCTGGAATGATCCGCCGTCCACGCTCCAGTAAATATTGTAGCTTCTCGCGCTGGCATCATAATTCCACTCGAGGCCGACGGCCCCGCCCCCGAAGTCGAGGTTGGTCAACACCCCGGCAATGAGCCGCCGTGTAAGCGCGGGAGCTGCCGGTACCGGCGACGCGCCGTTCGTTGTGAACTGCATCGCCTCGAAGTCCCCGATGATCTGAGGATTGTTAACGACCGCTAAGTTAGCGTTGTCGGTAAGGTTGCCGGAGTTGAACGCCGCCGTTAGATCCACAGAGTATTTTGCCGACCCCACGATCCCTTGAGGGGTAATGGTCAGCTGTGTAAACCCGGCGTTCCACTGAGCCGAAAATGTGACGGCGGTTGCAGTTTTCTTTAATCCAAGATATGTGATCTTGATATCATCGATGATCGTGTTGCTGCCGAGCGGCAAATCAGTCCGCGTATATGCCCTTTGTTTGATCGGCTCGGAGAAGGTATAGACAACTTGCAGGTTGTTGGGCGAGACGTCCGAATTATTCTCCGGAGTCAGTCCGATGACAAAGGGATTGACGTTGTCGACCGGCGTAATCATAAGCCTTTCTGCAGCGACTTGTGAACGGAGCGAATCACTGATGGCGTTCGCAGGAAGCGTGAACGCAGCCAGCGTTCCCTGGAGCGAGCCGTCGCTGCTCCGCGATTTGAGGACGACCGTCAGTCCGTTGTCGACGGCAGGAAAAAGATAATTCCCCGAAGCCGAGGTTGTCGTTTGCCCGATCAAGACGTTGGGGAAAACGGTCGCGTCAAAGAGCATCACGGTTGCATTGGCAACCGGCTGTTGATTCTGATCGACAACCTGACCGGTCACCGTCGTATTGAGATAGGAAATCTGGAGAAGTGCGCTTCCTACCATGTCGCTTACGGCGGAATCCCCGGATGCGAGCGAGGTGAACGTGATGGTGACGTTACTGTAATAATAGTTCCTGTATTTTTTACTGCTGTCCGTTTGCGCTGCGTTATAGGCGACAAGCGATACGGTGAGCGTGTAGGTGCCCGAAAAAACCGCGGTCCCGTTGACGATCTGATATTGCCCGACTGGCACGTTGGCAAATGAATAGGCCCCCGCTCCGTCAGAGGTGACCGACTGCACACCGCCGTCGTATCCCACTGAAATAACGGCCCCCTTTACAGGCACATTGGTGATCCTATTTACGATTAATCCGGTGATCGTACCTTTCGGCTGATATGTCAAGAGCGACTGGGGTTCGATCGGTGTTGAAGAATTTTGTTTGCATCCCGCCATCAACGCTACAACACACACGATGCAAATCTTGAGCACTATGGATTGTCGGTTCATAACTCTCTCCCTTCGAGAACTGTTGTGTGGAAAATAAATATGGCAATAACACCAATTCAAAGAACTATCGGAATGCCGATCTGAATTCCTCCGGTGATTCCTTTCATGACAAAGTCGAGGTCGGAACGCACAGGCGATACCGTGCTCGCGTACGTGTACCTTCCTTCGATCGAGAAGGATACGCCCAAAGAGTTCACGAATTCTATCCCAAGAAGGGCATGAAGCTGCGCCAGCTGTGCATTGACCTGGGCAACGCCCGGAAGCGCGGTGTACGTGCGCTGGGTATTCAACCAGAGATACCCCAACCCTCCCCCTCCATAAATCGTTGCCACCGATACCGGCGCGCTCACGATATACGATCCGCCGGTGTAATACAGTTGCAGAAAATTGGTCGCGTTCCCCTTGGCCGCTTTCCAAACACTCCCTCCGAATTCTGCCTGGACGGCTTGTCCGTTCGACGGCGTATATCGCAGTCCTGCGAGGACAAAATAGTAGTTCTTAAAATCATTCCCCGAGGGGAGCGAATAACCTTTTTCGATGGATTGGTATATTGCGTTAACGTCTGAAAAATTTTGTCCGAAATAGTCTCCGGCAACAAACAACGTGAGAGGCGCATCGCCGGACCTCGGCTGGATCGGAACGGCAGGCTTCTGTTGTCCCTGCGCAAACATCGGCTGCGAAAAGGCAATGAGAGCCGAAAGTAAAAAAGGAAGTGAAATAAATCTCTTCATAAAAAGCTCCCTCCTAAGCATTGGTCGACCGGATTTTTATAGAGCATCTCTAGACCTTACAAAAAGAAATCAATCATTCGGTCAAATGCAATGAGTCCTTCATTGGCCTTGACCTATATCACCATACGGATTTTCGTGAATTTCAGGAACAAAACGGGATATTCCTACCATGGATCACTTCCTTTTTGTGAAAGCACTGTCCATTTGCGGGAAATCCGCCGATTTACTTCCCTTTCCATTCCGCCTTTCTTTTTTCCACGAACGCTTTCATTCCTTCTTTTTGGTCGTCGCTGGCAAAGAGCATGTAAAAGTTCTTCCGTTCGAACTCAAGCCCCCCCTCGACCGTCGTATCGAACGATTTCAGCACTGCCTCTTTTCCGAGCCGCACTGCAACCGCCGGCTTGGACGCGATGACCTTGGCAAGATTTTTCGCTTCCTCGACAAGGTACTCGTTCGGCACTACCTTCACGACAAGCCCCCATTGTTTCGCCTCCTCGGCAGTGATCATCGATCCGGTGAGCACCATTTCCATCGCTTTGTATTTTCCGACGGCGCGCGTCAGACGCTGCGTCCCGCCGGCTCCCGGAATGACGCCGAGATTGATCTCCGGCTGGCCGAATTTTGCCGATTCCGATGCCACGATGATGTCGCAGGTCATCGCGAGCTCGCAGCCGCCGCCGAGCGCAAAACCGCTCACCGCCGCAATGATCGGCTTCTTGATTTTTCGGATCCGGTCCCAGCGCGCAAACTGGTCGCGCTGCAGCATGTCAATCGCCGACGCATCGGCCATTTCTTTGATGTCCGCCCCGGCGGCGAAAGCTTTTTCATTCCCGGTGAGAATGATGCAGCGAACATCGTGGTCCTTATCCAGCTCTTCGAGCGTCGACACCAGCTCTTCCATCAACGCCATATTGATGGCGTTCAACACGTCGGGGCGATTGAACTGAATGAGAGCATATCCCTGCTCTTTGGTGAGAATAATGGTGGTGAGATTCATGCGAGTTCCGAAATTTTATGAGAATAAAACCGCAGTGACCTTGGACGAATACGATTATTTCTTCCGCGAACGAAGCTTTTTGTAGTCTATCGGTCTCTTTTCGTTGAACGCTCTTATCCCCTCGACGATTTCCGGCGCCGACGTATGGACGGTAAGCCAGTCTTTCGCATGGCCGATAGTGAGCGCCCAGGAAAAATTCCGCCAGAAGTTCAGCTGCTCTTTGGTGTAGCGGGTGCATTCGGGGAGTTTATTCACAAGGGTTTCGGCCATCGCTGCAACCGCTTTGTCAAGGTTTCTTCGGGGCACGACCTGATTGATCAACCCCCAGGCAAACGCCTCTTTCGCTTTCAGTTCTTTCCCGAGCATCAGCATTTCGCGTGCCCGGCGGTCGCCGATAATGATCGGCAGCCATTGCGTCCCTCCGGCCGCAGCGACACTGCCCCGCGAGGTGCCGACGTGCTTGATCACAACGTCCGACGCGGCGACCGCAAAATCGCAGGACATCTGCAGTTCATTTCCGCCGCCGACGACCATGCCGTTGAGCCGTGCGATCGTCGGCTTGCCGATGTTGCGCAGCCGCTCGAACGTCTCGATGAACACCCCCATCCACTTGTAGAAATCGTCCGCTTTCGTCAGAAAATCCTCGTTCCATTCCTTGATATCAGCACCGGTGCAAAATGCTTTTGTGCCGGCTCCGGTAAGAACGATGACAGCGACGTCGTCGTCCCATTGGGCTTTTTGCAGCGCATCGCCCAGTTCTTGCAGCATCTCCAGATTGAGCGCGTTGTGGACCTGCGGGCGATTCAACGTGATCAGCACAGTGAATTCCGATTTCGCGAAGAGAATCGTGTTGTAGTTCCTGGGGGAGGGGGAATATTTTTTCATACGAGCCGTTTGCCTTCGATATGAATGGATGAGACGGACATCGGCCGTTGATGCGCTGCAAGGCCCGCAGTTCAATCCTCGAATGTTTTGATGTTTTCGCGGGATGTCACGTCGGCGTACATGAGCGTAACATACTTCGCGGCGAATCCCATCAGGTCTTTGCCCGCTGCCCTCCCTGCCGGCGACGCCAGGGCTGCATCGAGCGCATCGCGCGTGTCAAAATACATCTCACACAAGAGATACTCCGGCGTCTCGCCGATGGCAGAGCCGGTGATCTTCGCGAGTTCCATGTGGCGCAGGCCGGGGAGTTTCTTCACCAACGGAGCATGGATTTCCGCGTAATGCTTGTCGAACGAGGCAACGTCGTCCGGCTTTTTATAGAGAGCGATGAGTTTGACCATGGAATTCCTTTATCACTTTGGCGGGGCAATGTCGTAATATAGGCGAAGCATGCTGGAAAATCAAACGCGCGGAAGCAGATTGAATTTTCTCCTCCTTTTTTCTATACTATTGCAGTGTTGTTCATTCACGAATCTTCGATGGCTCCGTCCACGCTCCCCTCATCGCACACGCTCTCCGGCGATTCGCTCCGCCATATCAAAGTCATTGAAAAAATCTTCTTCAACGCAGGGCTGGGCGAACATGCGCCGCAGTTCTTCGGCAGGCTCGAATTGCAGCTGTCCCGCTCCGCCGACGAAACGATGGCGGCGACGAACTTTGTCCGTTTCATCGAAGCGAGTTTCAGCCAGGCTTCTATCCTTCGCGATCTCAACGAACACCCGGTGCTCCTCGAAACGCTGGTGCTCATCTTCGGCGTCTCACAGTTCTTCTCGGACATCCTCATCCGCGACCCGGAATTGTTCCGCTGGCTCACGACAACGAACATCCTTGAACTGTCCAAGACGAAAGAGGAATTTTTTGCGGAATCCCGGCAAAGCATCGATCCGTTTGAATCACATGCGCGGAAGCTCAACGCCCTTAAACGCTACCAGCGGCGGCAAATGCTCCGGATCGGAGTCCGGGATATTCTCGGCCTGGCCGACCTCGAGTCGACGACGCGCGAGCTTTCGCACCTGGCCGATGCCGTCGTTGCCCGCGTCGGCGAGCTGTGCTGGATCGATCTGAGGAATCAATACGGCGGCGAGCCGAAAACCGCATGGACGATCCTTGCCCTGGGAAAACTCGGCGGCGAAGAACTGAATTACAGCTCCGATATCGACATCATCGCCGTCTATGACACGGACGGAAAAATGGAATCGTCGTCCTTCGGCATGACCTGCGGGGAATTTTTTGTCCGCTTCATTGAACATGTCGTCGGCACTCTTTCACATCCGACGGAAGAAGGATATTTCTACCGCGTCGACATGCGCCTGCGTCCGGACGGCAAAGCGGGGGCGCTCATCCGGTCGTTCGAATCCGCGATGATGTATTATGAATCACGCGGAGAACTGTGGGAACGGCAGATGCTGATCAAGGGGCGGCATCTTACCGGGGACGAATCGTTCGCACAAAAATTCCTCGCGGCGCTTTCGCCGTTCGTCTATCCCCGTACTTTTTTCCAAAACCCGATCGACGAAATATCCCGCATCAAGGCCAGGATAGAAACCGACTCCGATCCCGGCAATATCAAGCTCAAACCCGGCGGGATCAGGGATATCGAATTCATCGTCCAGGCTCTCCAGCTTCTGAACGGAGGAAAAAATCCCGATCTCCGGACAGCAAATACGCTTGCAGCGATAGAACTCCTCTGCGGAGCATCGCTTCTTGCGGAACGCGAGGCTGCCCGGCTCCGCCAGGCATATATTTTTCTGAGGACCCTCGAACACAGGCTTCAAATGCTCGCGTATACCCAAACGCACTTCCTTCCCGAAACAAAACGGGAGCGAAAAAAAATAGCCGCGCGAATGGGGCTGTCCCCGGAACGGTTCGACAAACTTCTCGAAGAACATTTTCGAAGCGTGCGTCATGTGTTCAGGGCCGTTTTTACAAAGAACGACGCCGAGCGCGGCTCGGACATCGAACACTTCCTCGCGAGCAAGCCGGATTCCGAGTTTTCACGAACATTCGCCCTGCAGTATCGCTTAAGCAGCAACGACAAGACATTGCGCATCCTCCGCAGGATGGCGTACGGAACGAACCTGCTCGGCAAAAAGGAATATCCGGAAAGGACGCGAACGCTGTTCAAAAATATTGCGGGGGCATTGCTGGAAGAGATCGGCGCGTCAGCCGCTCCCGACCAGGCGCTCGCGCACTGCGAAAAGATCTTCTCGTCGTTCCCCTCCATCGACGTCATGTACTCCTTGTGTTCCGAAAGACATTTTCGCAAATCCCTGGTGGACCTTTGTGCGAGAAGCGGGATGCTTGCAAAGCAGTTCGCTCTTTCTCCCCCCCTCGCCGAAACGATCCTTACCGGCATCGACAGCATGTTGAGCGAAGGCCCTCAGCGGCCGTCCAAAAGATCCAACCTCCATGAATGGAAGGTCCAGGAAGAATGCCGAGCGGCGGTGAACTACCTTCTCAGGGATACGAATGAATCGGCGCTGTTTCGATCTCTCTCGGAAATTGCCTCCGCTATTCTCTCTTCTTTCTATGAAGAGGAACGAAAAAAACTGAAGCTCGCGGCTGGGGTAAAATTTTGCATCCTTGGACTGGGCAAACTCGGAGCGTTTGAAATGAACTTCGGGTCGGATCTCGACCTGGCCTTCTTCTTCAAGGCGAATCGGAAATCGGATGCGGAGAAATGCGAGCGGCTTGCGGCGAAGATCATCACCCGGTGTTCTCATCCAATATCCTCCGGAAAATTGTACGACGTCGATGCACGGCTCAGACCGGAAGGAAGGAATGCTCCGCTCGCGGTCTCAGAGGCTCAGTACCTCGGCTATCTGCGGCAAAGAGCGTCGTTGTGGGAGCGCCAATCGCTGACACGCGCTCACGTGATCGCGGGGAACCATGGTTTCGCCGAAGACATCATGAGGTCCATCCGCACGTCGATCTATTCTACCTATCTCCCTGAGGGTTGGACGCGGCAGATCGCAGCGATGCGGTCAAAGACCGAGTCAAGAAGCAGGACATCCGCAGAACTTATCGACATCAAACTCGGACGGGGAGGGTTGATGGATGCAGAATTCGCGGTACAAGCCCTCCAACTTTCACGAGGGATGAACGCATTTCCCTCCACCAACATGTACGAGCTACTTGATTTCTTTTCAAAAAGATCTCCGATGAGCGATACAATCGGCGCCTTGCAGAACAACTACTCATTGCTTCGCCGCGTGGAGACCGCGATGCGCCTCGGACTCGACGTCAACACCCATATCATTCCCGCGGACGACGAACAGCTGACGTATCTCTCTCGGCTGTTTCATTACACATCCGCAGCGGAATTCTTAGCATCTCTCCGTTCATCCATGAAAGAAACGCGCCGGTTGTTTGAATCCATTCTCGCCTCTCTCGAATGACCTCACTTCTTGAACATAAGCATCGGGACCACCTTGCTGCCGGAATTCTCTGGGCGGCCGTGTTCATCGTCTATCTCCTGACCATCGCGAAAACTGTCGGTTTTATCGACAGCGGGGAACTCGCTACCGTGCCGTATATTCTCGGCATCGCGCACCCGACCGGCTATCCGTTGTGGACGCTCGTGACTCACATCTTCTCTCATCTCCCGATCGCCCAGGAAGAAATTGTCCGGTTAAATATATTTTGTGCTCTCGCGGCTTCTTCGGCGGCTGCCATATTTTTTTACGCGATGCTCCTCCTGCTGCGGCGTGCGAAAGCGGCGAACAATGACGGAGAAGCCGTCATTCCGGCTGCATTCTCGGCCCTTGTCCTTGCATTCTCTCAAACATTCTGGGACCAGGCAACATCGATCGAGGTCTATGCTTTTCATCTGCTGCTCATCAGCACGACATTGCTTGTATTTCTCCGCGCGGTCTTCAGTTTTGTCGATGAGCACGTTGTCGACCAGCGCAAGTGGCTCCTCTTCGGGTATGTCCTGGGGCTGAGCTTTACGAACCATCTCACGACACTTCTTCTTGCCCCGGGATTTATTTTCCTGTACTTCGCGGCGTTCGGATTTTCAAGGGAGGGGATACGGCAGCTTTTTATTCTCGCCATTCCGTTCGCTGCCGGACTTTCTGTTTATATTTATTTTCCCGTCAGAGCGGTGCAGCAGCCGGTGCTGGACTGGGGATATCCCGCAACCCTTGAACGGATCCTGTGGCATGTCTCCGGTAAACAATACCAGGTGTGGATGTTTTCTTCGACAGCCGTAGCGGCAAAACAATGGAATCATTTTCTCAGCTCCGCCCCGGTTCAATTCTATTATCTCCCGCTCCTCTTTTCGCTTTTCGGTGCAATACGGCTGCTGATTCAGGAACGGCGCATCTTTGCGTTCATCCTCCTTCTTTTCGGCGGATGCATCGCATACACCGTCAACTACGATATCCACGATATTGACTCGTACTTTCTTCTTGCGTACACGGCATTGGCGATGTTCGCAGGATTCGGAGCCCGTGAAGCATGGCTCCTCTTAAAAAAGAGGGGCGGGAAGGCTGTTTTCGCAGTCATTCTTCTCATCATCGCCGCTGCGGAGCTGGGCGCAAATTGGAACGATGTCGATGCGAGCAGCGACGACCTTGTACGGGATTATACCTCAACGATCCTTTCAAACCTTAAACCGCACGCGATCATTCTTTCTTACCAATGGGATTATTTCGTCTCTGCATCATACTATTTCCAATACGTCAAACACGAGCACACCGATGTTACGGTTATCGACAAAGAACTGCTGCGCCGTTCATGGTATGCCATGCAGATGGAAAAAGACCATCCCATTTTATACGAAAAATCGAGATCGGAGATCGGAGGGTTCCTTAGAGCAGTGTATAGGTTTGAGCACGATGAGCCGTACGACCCTGCGGTGATCGAGGCCAGCTACAACAGAATGATCGACAGCTTCGTCGACCACAATATCGACAGCGTGCCTGTGTATGTTACCAGCGAGATCGAACCCCATCTCGCATCGCACTTTCGACGCGTCCCCGAAGGCCTGGCCTTCCGGCTTTACCGGGACTCAGCGTATCACCCGGTTGAATTCCCGGTGATCTTCCATCATCCATCGCGTAAAAAAGACGTGTACACTCAGCAGATCCAACTGATGTACGTCAAAATGCTGATGCAGAGAGCGATGTACGAAGAAGCGTTCCATAAGAACGACGTTGCGCAGCAGTATGCGAAGAAGGCGTATGAAATTAAGGCCACCATCGCCGTTGGAAATACCCCTGAATGACCCTCCGAGCCGCTGCTGAATCTTAGAACGAATACCCGGTCTCTCCGTGCTGACTCAAATCCAGCCCTTCCATTTCCTCAACGTCCTTTACCCGGACACCCATCGTGGCATCAAGCACCTTCAAGATGATCCACGTTACGACAAATGAATAGACAAGCGCCGCTCCGACGCTCACGGCTTGCGTCCCGATGAGCGCGGCATTGCCGAAAAATAATCCGTCGCTTCCCGCCGCATTGATCGCTTTGGAAGCAAACAATCCGGTCGCGAGAGCCCCCAGCGTTCCTCCGACGCCGTGCACTCCGACCGCATCGAGCGAATCATCGTACCCGAGCCTTGTCTTCATGCCGACGGCGTAGTAACAGACCATTCCGGCGAGGATTCCTATGGCGAGCGCAGACATCGGACCGACGAATCCTGACGCCGGCGTTATCGCAACGAGGCCGGCAACGGCTCCCGACGCCGCGCCGAGAACGGTCGGCTTGCCGCGATGCCACCATTCCACAAATGTCCACGAAAGCGTTGCAGCAGCGGCGGCAAGGTGCGTGGCAATGAACGCAGAAGCTGCAAGAGCGCCGGAACCAAGGGCGCTCCCGCCGTTGAATCCGAACCATCCGAACCAAAGAAGAGCTGCGCCGAGAAGGGTCAACGTCAAATTGTGCGGCGGCATCAGCTCGCCGGAATGCCCGCGCCGCTTCCCGATGATCATCGCAGCAACGAGCGCCGAAACACCGGAACTGATGTGGACCACAAGTCCGCCGGCGAAATCGAGAGCCCCAAGGTTGTGGATCCATCCCCCCGTTCCCCATACCCAATGGGCAATCGGCGCATAGACAAAGGTGGACCAGAGGATAAGAAATACGAGATACGTTTTGAACCTGAACCGTTCAGCGAACGCGCCGGTGATGAGCGCAGGAGTGATGACCGCAAACATCATCTGGAACACCATGAACAATTGATGCGGCACCGTCGCGGCGTAGTCGGGATTCGGCTCAAGTCCCACTCCCCGCAGACATGCCCATTGAAGTCCGCCGATGACATGGCCGATATCCGGGCTGAACGCCAGGCTGTATCCGAACAAAACCCACTGCACCGATACAACCCCGAGCGCAATAAAGCTTTGCATGACGGTGCCGAGAACATTCTTTCGTCTCACCATGCCGCCGTAAAAAAGAGCAAGGCCCGGCGTCATCAGCATGACAAGCGCTGTCGAGACGAGCATCCACGCCGTGTCGCCGGCATCAATTTTAGGGATGGGGGGAGCTTGTTGATTTTGGGCAGGGACCGAAGCCGGGAGCAGGAAAAGCAGCAGAAGCAGCGTCACCACGGAAAAACGTCTCATCGCAAACCTCACCTTGTTCGTTGGAAAAATGCTGTGCACATTGTCCCACTTCCACAATGCGAGCTCTGCGTCGTTCTCTTATTGCATTCGCCCCCTCGACGCGACCGATCAACTCCCTCTCATCTGCAACATTCACATCGCACCACCGGCAATGCTGCCGATGCTCATAAGCGCTCTCACCATGCGGAATCTACGCATGTGCACACGCGGTCAAAAAAGAAAAGCAACCTAGTTAAGAAAAATGCCATTCAAAGATAAGAATTTTAGGAATTATGTCAAACAAACTTAACTAATTAACTTTCGGGTGCCTGCCATCTTTCACTTGTCTTTCGGCGGGGGTTTCCCTATTTTCAATTCGTTGTTTCACGTACCGGCCCTCATTGCATTTGCGCATGGAAAACAGGTTTTACAACGATTTCGACACGCTCTGCCTCACGAAGCGGCGGACGCCGGATTATCGATCGCCGTTCGAAACGGACCGGGACAGGATCATCCACACTTCCGCATTCCGGCGGCTGCAGGCGAAAACACAGGTCTTCCTTTCCGGCGAATACGATTTCTACAGGACCCGCCTGACGCACTCGCTCGAGGTGGCGCAGATCGGACGTTCGATCTGCAAGTTCCTCCGGCACAACAGCCCGCTCCTTTCCCCGGAATTCACGATCGATTCGAACCTCGTCGAAGCCATCTGCCTCTCGCACGACCTCGGGCATCCTCCGTTCGGACATTCCGGTGAACGAACGTTGAACGAGTTGATGAAGCCGTACGGCGGCTTCGAAGGGAACGCACAGACACTGCGCTTGATCACTGAAACGATCTATTCCTCCGGCGGCACCCGCCAGGGAATGAATCCGACACGGGCATTCCTCGACGGCATCCTGAAATACAAAGTCCCTAATGGAGAGTTTGAAAACCCGGAGAACCATTTTATTTACGACGAGCAGCGGAATTTTGTCGAATTCGTTTTCGACGGAACACTGGCCGCCGGGGATTTCCCTGACCGTAAAATGCTGAACTCCTTCAGAAGCATCGAATGCCAGATCATGGACTGGTCGGACGATGCGGCTTATTCGCTCAACGACCTCGCGGATGGGATCCATTCCGGCATCATCAATAAAGAGAAGATCGAACAATGGGGATCGGAACGAACGTTGTCGGCTGTTCAAAGCCGTTCGCTCGAGCAGATTCTCGCTGCTATCACCGCAAAGAAGCTGGAAAAGACCGTCGCCGGGAAGATCGGGGAGTTTATTCAGGCGTGCAGTTTGAGCGAGTGGAAAAACTTTATGAGCGGGAAAACGAACAGGTACCGTTTTCAACTGCGTATCGACAGTGCCGTCCTTCAGGAAGCCGAGCTCTATAAAAGAATATCGGTCGACCTCGTCTTCCGATCGCCGCAGCTTCACCAGCTCGAGCACAAAGGGGGATACATCCTGAAGAAGATCTTCACCGCATTCCAGGAGAACTATCTGCAAAAGGCCAATTCGAAGACCAACCTACTGCCGCACGACACCGAGCAGCGTGTGCGCGCTGCAGCGGCGCCGGGCGAGCGGATGCGCTTGTTGTGCGACCACATTGCCGGAATGACCGACGGTTTCGCGGTCCGGACGTACAAGCGGCTGTTCGACGCCGAATTCGGATCGCTGGCGGACCTGGTCTGATTCCTTAGTGCGATGCCTTCAGCATTTCAGGGGTGAACTTGTTCAGCTTCACGACCCTTGCTTCTTTCCGGCTCATCGACGGAACGACCATTCTCGCCTGTGCTTCGTTCTCGGCCTCGATAATGGTAAAGCCTGTGTGGTTTCCCGAAGAACATCCCCATTCGAAGTGCGTCAGGTATCCCAGGGCCTCTACCTGCTTCACCACATGGTAACAATCGTCTTTGGTATGGGGGGATTCCACCAAATATCTGTCCATGAGAATTTCCTTTCCTGCTGGAAAAATTATTTCGCCGCTCCTTGGTCGGCATAGTCATACGGATAAAACAGATACAACGCGTCGGAGCTGTTTGGGGACCATTCCGGCACCTTGTGTCTCACCGGCTTGACATGGCGAAGGTAGACGACGAGGGCATGGCGGTCCTCTTCGTTCATATTTGAGAAGCCCGGCCACGGCATGACCGTCGTTTGGAAATATCTTCCGTCATGAAAAATGCCGCTGCGCAGGACACGCTTGACATCCTCATCCGACCTGTTCGCAAGGCCTGTCTCCGGGTCCGGCGTCAGGTTGCGCGAGTATGAAGTGCCGGCGTGGTTCAACTCAAACTTCGCCCCGCCGGCAAGAAATTCACTCCAGTTCGGCCCCTGGTCCCCCTGCGGCGTATGGCAGTCGCTGCAGTCGGAATATGACATGATATATTTTCCCCGTTCGGCGATCACTCGTTCGGCGGGATCGCTGATGTTTTCAAGGGATGAGGCGACCGCTTCGGCGTGGGGACCTGAAAACGCTTCCCGCGGCAGAAGATCGAACGGAGGAATGAGATACAGGAACGCGAGAAACCCTATCACGATCAAACACGCGGCGACAATACCGATCCATTTCAATATCTTCTTCATGGCTGCACCTCCTTTGCCCGTTCAACCTTGACAGCAAAATTCATTTCTCCTCCCGTAGGGGTCTGCGACACCGGATTTTGCGTGCTCATGTTCATGGGATATACGCGCGCAGGAATTTTTTCCTTCAGGATCAACATTCGGAATTTCCCCCAAAGATACGCGAAGATGTTCGGCTTATCCGGGTCGGGAATCTGCTTGTGCACTGCCGGAACCGTCCGCAGGTATGCAACGATAGCGTTTTGATCATCCTCCCTGAGCGCGGCGAAGGATGCCCACGGCATCGGGAACGGAAGGAATTTCCTGCCGTCGCGTGAGATGCCCTGGGTGAAGGCGCGTTTGATCTCCTGGTCCGTCCAGTCTCCCAGACCGGTCTCTTTGTCCGAAGTGAGGTTTCGCGTCACGAACTTGCCGAATGGGTAGAGGTCGAAGGTCAGCCCGCCGGACAACTGCGAACCTTCGACGATATGGAGGTCCGCGTCATACATAGAATGACACCCGGCACATCCGATGGACCGGACAAGGTACTTTCCGCGTTGAACGGGGTCGGCTTTCGCCATTGCATCAATGCTCGCGTAAAATTCTTTCGCTTCCTGCTCGTTCATCTTCCAAACAGGCTTGCGCGCGATCGATACGACGTAATTCGCAAGATCCCACATCTCCTTGTCGCTGGCGGCGCCGACGTACGACGGCATCGGCGTTCCGTCGACCCCGGTTCTGAACCTGAGATAAATATCGCGTGCCGTGGCTCCTCCGCGGAACGTCCATGGCTCCGTTAGGTTCACCGCGCTGGTTTCAAAATTCCAGTCGTCCTGAAAATCCCTTGACACTGCGCCGAGCCCGGCGCCGTCGGTGCCGTGGCAGTCGGCGCACTGCAATTTGGCGTAAACCTTTTTTCCGTTCGCCGCGCTTGCAGCAGAGAACGGAACCTGAGCGCTTACGTGAATAGGCTTCGGTTTATCTTTTTGGAAACGGGGAGAGAATGTTTTCACATAGTCGACAACATCCCTCAAAGAATCGCCTGTGATGAATTTTGCCCAGTCGGGCATCGCGGTTCCGTGAAGACCGTTCTTGACTGTTGAGGTCAGATCTTCGTCCGTGGGCAGGCTTCCGGATTCCGTCGAACGGAACTTGAACAGGCCGGTAGTGAAATTTCGCGGGCGCGGGTTCAGGAGTGCCGATGCAATGCCGTCCCCTTTCCCCGTTGCCCCATGGCATTGAGCGCAATGTGCTTCGTAGACAGCTTTGCCGACGTTGAGCTGCGACGAGCCCTGGCTGCCGGCCGGTTCGCTTTGCGCGGGACCTGAGAAGAAGATCCACAGAGAAAGCGCTAAACCTATGCGAGAGGGTCTGGATACTGTCGCCATTGTTCCTCCGTACGATGAATGATTGAAGTTGGTAAATTATTCAACTGCCGTAAAAATTCTCCGGACGACGATCATCACGCCCTTTCTTTTGAGTCTGGAATATCAGTTGCGTTGCGAAATATGCTGGTGCAAAATAGCCATGCCGCCGCATAAGGGAACGGGTGCGAGAGCGTTCAGCGATCCGCCTTCTCTTCATCGACGGAAAAAAGAAGACACTGACGTTCTCATGACGCGAACGACCAACGAAATTTTTACCGGAAAAGATTAATGGTATTGCGATCGGTCCCCGATTCGAATTCACGCCCTACAAGCGTTGAATCTCCCCTGTCTTTTGTGTACATTGGTGCGTTAATGTATGTTTTCAAAGAGAATAAGTCAATAGCCTCGTTCTCCCCTTTTTATTCCGTGTATCCGTCGAAATGCAGCCCCTCATAGATTTTTTCGCCGAAAACCCGCTCCTTCTTTTCTTTACTGTCATCGGCCTCGGATACCTTGTCGGAGAGATCAAGATCTTCGGCTTCAGCCTCGGAGTTTCGGCAGTGTTGTTCGTTGGGATCGCCTTCGGCGCCCTCGATAGGCGGCTCGCTCTTCCCGACTATATTTATATCATCGGTCTTGTCCTTTTCGTGTACGCCGTCGGGCTCCAGTCGGGCCCGAGCTTCTTCGCCTCCTTCCAAAAGCGGGGAATGCACATCAACGGCATGGCCGCACTGCTCATCGCTGTCGGCGGATTGGTGACGGTCGCACTCTGGAAGATCCTCGGCATTTCCGCCTCGAGTGCGGCCGGACTTTTTTGCGGCGCATTGACGAGCACTCCCGCCCTGGCGGCGACGGTCGAGACCGCGAAGTCACTTTCCGCGAATCTTCCGCGCGATGCTGCCGACCTCAATGCGAGCAGCCCCGTGGTGACGTACGGGCTTGCCTATCCGTTCGGCGTGCTTGGAGTCCTGCTATGGTCGTTCGTTTTTGTTAAAATTTTCAAAATAGATTTTGCAAAAGAAGAGGCCGCGCGGTTGCGGGAAACAGGGTCGGATGTCATCGTCAGCCGGACGTTCAACGTCACCAATCCGGCAGTCGACGGCAAAAGCGCCGCAGAGGCTCTTCAGCTGCTCGGCCAGCCGGCCTTCACGCTCAGCAGAATCCAAAAGGGAGAACTCATCGAGATCGCCGGGCCCGACACCATCCTCTCCCGGGGCGACAGGATTGTTGCGGTTGGGACCCATGACGCCCTCGAACGGGCCAGGATACTCTTCGGAGAGGAATCGCCGGATCATCTCCCGCTCGGCAACACCGGCATCGATTTTCGCCGCATCTTCGTCTCTCATCCGTCCGTTGTCGGAAGACGGATCCACGAACTCAACCTCGAAAAGGAATTCGGCGCCACGATCACCCGCCTGCGGCGGGGCGACGTCGACTTTGTTCCGTCTCCTGATACCATCCTCGAGTTAGGCGACAGGATCCGCGTCGTGACGCGCCTCGAAAACCTCGACCGCATCACAAAATATTTCGGCGATTCGATGAAAGCGATCTCGGAGACCGATTTTCTTTCGATCTCGTTCGGCATTGTCCTCGGAGCGATGGTCGGCATGATCCCGATCCCGCTCGCTCACGGCATGTCGTTCAAACTCGGGTTTGCCGGCGGACCGCTCGTCGTCGCGCTGATCCTCGGGAGGCTCGAACGGACGGGACCGATCCTCTGGGCGCTGCCGTTCAATGCCAACCTTGTCCTGAGACAAACGGGGCTTGTCTTTTTCCTTGCCGGCATCGGTACGAAAGCCGGCTTCGGTTTCGGAACGATTTTTCAGTCGGGAGGATGGGAACTGATCGCCGCGGGAGCTCTCATCACGACATGCGTCGTCGTCCTGACCGTCATCGTCTCCTACAAATACCTGAAGTTCCCCATGTCCGCCGTCGTGGGCATCGTTGCAGGAATGTCCACTCAGTCGGCGTGCCTTGCCTACGCAAACCAGCAAACGCAAAATGACCAGCCGAATATTTGGTATGCCACCGTTTATCCGGCCTCGATGATCGCAAAAATCATCGTGGCGCAGGTCATTGTTTCGCTCCTCTGGGCACGATAGCGTCCATTCCCGCCGTTTTGGAGCCGACGGCAGTTTTTTCTCCCCCTTTCATTGACTTTTTTCAATTATTTTGGTATAATAGTAGTCCAATTTTGAAACACCATTATTCTGAGGAAGGATACGGCGATGTTTGCAGTTGTTGAGATCGGCGGGCAGCAGTATAAAGTGAACCCCGAAGAGAAGCTCTACGTGCCGAAGCTCGAAAAAGAGGTCGGCAGCAGCATAAAGTTCGACAAAGTACTTCTGGTCTCCAACGACAAAGAGGTAAAAGTCGGAGCCCCCGTCGTCTCCGGCGCTTCGGTGAGCGCGAAGGTGCTTGCCCATGTGAAGGACGATAAAGTGATCGTTTTCAAGAAGAAGAAGCGCAAAGGATACCGGGTGAAGCGCGGGCACCGCCAGCAGTACACCCATATTGAAATTACTTCGATCGCATAATTTTTTAGCACCGGGAAAGGAAACGGAAAAGTATGGCTCATAAAAAAGGGGGCGGCAGCTCCCGCAACGGACGCGACAGCAATGCCCAAAGACTCGGCGTCAAGCGGTTCAGCGGACAGAAGGTTCTCGCGGGAACGATCCTGGTCCGCCAGCGGGGAACGAGATTCCATCCCGGGGTCAATGTGGCAAAGGGGGGCGATGATACGCTGTTCGCCCTTGCAGACGGCGTGGTGAAATTTCAGCGCCTCGGCAAAACGCGCCAGGCGATTTCGATCGTGACGGCCTAGCCGGAGGAGTTTTTTTTCTTTTCACATAATGCGTAGGAGAATTTCTCTTACGCATTTTTTTTCTCATAGAGCGTTGAACTTATTGACGGAGACGACAATGAAAATTACGGTGATCGGCGCAGGCAATGTGGGCGCAACTTCCGCGCAGCGCATCGCGGAAAAAGAACTAGCGAACGAAGTGGTTCTCGTGGATGTTGTGGACGGTCTCCCCCAGGGAAAAGGGCTCGATATGTACGAATCGGCCCCGGTCGAAGGGTTCGATTCGAGGGTCGTCGGAACGAACTCCTACGACGCGACGGCAAACTCGGACATCATCGTCATCACCGCCGGCATCGCGCGTAAGCCAGGGATGAGCCGCGACGACCTTCTCAACACCAACGCCGGAATTCTGAAATCGGTCACCGAACAGGCTGTCGCAAAATCTCCAAAATCGATCCTGATCGTCGTCTCCAACCCTCTCGACGTGATGGTCTATGTCGCTCTCAAGGTCAGCGGCTTTGACCGGCATCGCGTCATCGGCATGGCCGGCGTCCTGGACACTGCCCGATTCCGGTCGTTCATCGCGATGGAATTGAACGTCTCGGTCGAGGATGTCACTGCGTTCGTGCTCGGCGGCCATGGGGATTCGATGGTCCCGCTTCCGCGCTACACGTCCGTGGCAGGAATCCCGCTTGCCGACCTGTTGCCTCAAGAGAAGATCGATGCGCTCGTAACCCGCGCGCGGAACGGCGGTATCGAGATCGTGAACTTCCTGAAAACCGGGAGCGCATATTACGCCCCTTCGTCCGCAGCCGTACAAATGGTGGAAGCGATCGTGAAGGACAAGAAACGGATCCTCCCCTGCGCCGCCTACCTGCAGGGAGAATACGGATTGCGCGACACTGTCGTGGGAGTTCCGATAAAACTGGGGAAGAACGGGATCGAAAAGATCATGGAGATCAAATTGACCCCCGAAGAATCAGCCGCCCTGAAAAAATCCGCCGACGAGGTAAAATCAACTATGGAGAAGGTGAAGCTGTAAGAAGTTCGGCGGATTTCAGATCGTCATCGTCATCGTGACCTCGTTGCCATGGGCGTTGAAGCTGACCTTCTCCATCAGCTGATGCATCAAGAAAACGCCTCTGCCGCTTTCGCGCAATAAGTTATCTTCGTGGACCGGGTTCGGGATCGCGCTCGGGTCGAATCCCTTCCCTTCGTCCTTCACCCTGATCGTCAGCGCATGTCCCTTGCGCGTCCCTGTGACGATCACCTTCTTCGCCGGGTCGCGCTTGTTCCCATGAATGATGGCGTTGTTCACCGCCTCGGTGACGACGACAAGCAGTGAGCCGAGCTTCTCTTCGTCAAGATGAAGAGATGAGTTCATCCTGATAAGAAACTCCTCCACGCGATGAACGCTTTTCGGGTCGCTTCTCAATGTGATCCGAAAAACCTTCGCCGCCGTCCGCTGCCGGGAATGAGCCGCCACTGCAATCCTCGCTAGAAATTTGCTTTTGCCGTCATCACAACGTTTGACACATCGCGTATGGGCTGGTTTGTTTCTTTCTGAAATTCCTTCCACCCCTCGATCTCGAGCCGCCAGCCGGGCCTGAGCGTCAGCACGAACAGCGTCGTCGGCCCATAGCTGAAGAAATTTCCATTCGGCACCCTCGTCGTTCCGCTGTACAGGTACGTATTCTGCACGAACGATCGGAATCCCACGGCGCACACCAGTTTCTCCTCTATGGTGTACCGCACCGACGGGGAAAAAGTTACCTCCTGAAAATATTGCTGCGGACGTTCCGAGAACGCCTGCCATTCCAACTGCCCGCGTTCGTAGAGCCGCAGATGGAAAAAAACGTCAAGCCCTACCCTTGACGTCATATCATACGACGTCGAATCGAGAAATGCAAATTGTCTGTACGAATAGCTTTCGACCGTCGGCGCGATCGATTCGAAATCGAACACGGTATAGTTCGCGAGGACCTCGAAGGTGTTGGCGGTTCTAAGCACGGACGACGGCGTGTACGTCAATTCGGGGGCCAGGCGAAAGATCCGATTCCAGTTGTTGTTGGCGCTCCGGTCGGCAAACAGATAGACGATGTGGTTCAGTGTTGCCTCCGCCGTAATGCTCGCTTCAAAATACTGGTTCCATCGGTGGAATTCCCGGCCGGAAACGGTGATGAGAAGCTCGTCGCGGTCGTCGGTGTTCAACGAATCGGGGGTGTCATACCGAAGGAGGCCTGCAGAACTTTCGAACGAGATAAAATCGTCGGACGATAAAGGCATGGAAAATATGCCGCGCAAGGAAGTGCGCCGTGCGTCGTTATCGAGCTGATATTCCTGCTCCACCGCGCTCGCAAGAATATCCTCGTCCACGCCGCTGATCTGCTGGAGCACATGACGCTCGTCCCGCTCGCTGGAGTGGATACCGACGGAGGCGAAGACATTATTCATGTCGCGGTAGACGAGGTCGATGCCGCCGTCGAGGATCTGTTCGTCCACGACGACGTCGTACGGAATCAGCGCCGGCTCGAGGAGCGATTTATAGCGGAAGGTATTGCTGATCGTCCGCGTCTCGACGAGCGTTTGGACAACCGCGGAGAGGTCTCTCGCAACCGCATAATGCAACGTGTTCGCGATGTTGTAAACCTCGTCCACGCGGCTCCGGATATTCTCTTTGACGCCGAATTCCCTCTGCATCACGATGTCGGCGGGAATGTAAAAATCCCACCGGTTGTTCGACCACTGAAACCGGAGGCTGTCGAACGACCCTTCCCCGAAGTTCTTCTGGAACGACAGCTGGGCGGCGTTGCTCCGGTAATACCTGGGGGAAAGGTCGCTCACATTCAGCCGCAGCGATGCCTGCGTTTCGTACCCGTCCAGATCGACCGTGTCCAGCTGCGAAGAGAGCTTGTAGTTCCACCCCTGGTCGATCTGGTCCTGCTGCCGGTCGACGCGAAACCCGATGAGCGGAGAAACTGAGAGGTACGACATCGGATGGATCGCGAGGCCCACAAGACCGGTGTGAAGAGCAGCGTTGCTGACGTCGAACGACTGATTGTCCGAAAGCGTGAATGTCGAGCCCTCGATGTCCATATCAAGCAACGACGAGATCGTTCGTGATGCATTCAGCCAGAGCGTATGTTCATCGCGAAGAGAATTCTGGTCCTGCTGGATGAACGTGGAGCTGAAACGGTCGTGGACATCGGCGGCGAAACCGCTGTCGCGGCCGCTGACATCCGCCCTAAAATTCCAAAGATAGGTGTTCAGATTTCTTTCGAAGCGGACATCGGTGTCGTTGGAATCTCTGGCGGCGGTGTTGTAGAACAGTGAATCGGTTTGAGCAAACGCCATCGAAGGGACGACCGCCAGCGCGGCGAGGAGAAAGCGCCAAACGGCGGCAAGGCCGTTGCCTTGACGACCGCCGCGTCGCACACAGGGGAAAGAAGCGGAACATCGTTGACCTCTTCCGGCAAAAGACGGGGGAGCTATGGAAAAGAGAGTGTTCAATGGATCGAACTTTCTTATGCAGGCAGGAATAGCGCATGCTGCCGCAGGCCGTGCTGTGCTGGAAGAAGAACAATTGCAGCCGAGTTCGGGGGAGGCCGAATTTGGTTCCATCAGAAAAGAATATCACGCACGGTGTACTGCGGAACATAGCCGAGGAGGTCGTGCGCTTTGCGGCACGACAGCAGCGACGATGCTCCAGCGAAATCGGGAGCAAAGCCCTTGACCTCCGGGAAATAGGTCCTCATCAAACTCCGTGAATCGATCCCCGTCCAATTATCCTTTGCCGCGATGAAAAATATTTCGTGGATCGAGTCCAAATCCTTTTCAACGGCCAGCCTGTGCGCCTGTGCCGCGTCGTAGGCGTGGACAAAGGCCCAGAGGTTGTTGCACCACTTGTGCGGTTCGGCGATGAGCCCCTTGTACCGTTCGCGTTCGCTTCCCTCGGGAACCCAGATCCACGGCGCGCGGAGACAGACCGTGCGAATGCCGTAGCGTTCGGAGTATGACTGACAGATCCGTTCGCCGATGATCTTGCTCAAGCCGTACGGGTCCTGCGGCCGGAGGGGGTGCGTTTCGTCGATCGGTATGTAGTCCGGCGCCATGTGTTTCGACATGAACGCGAATCCGAGCGCCGACTCGCTCGACGTCAGGACAACCTTCCTGACGCCGGTGCGCGCAGCGGCTTCAAGCACGTTGAATGTCCCGTTGACGTTGAGGCCGAAGACTTTTTCGGGGGGATGGTTGAGCGGATGGGGAATGCCTGCCATGTGAACGACCGCGTCGTAGCCCTTCACCGCCTTGACGACGTTCGGCAGGTCGAGCACATCGACATCGTGATGCCAGAGTCCGGGCCTTGGTGGAACGATGTCGAGAACGCCGACATCGTGTTTGTGACGCACCAATTCGTCAACAACATACTTGCCGACCGAGCCGCTTCCGCCGGTCACGAGGATTTTCATATGAGGTCCTCCAAAAAACTATCGAGGAAACATTCTTGCCTGATTGGTGCAGCGACAAAAGCTCTAGAGTTCAAATTTCTGGAGGCGAACCGGTATCGCAACGTTCTTGAAGCCCTGGTCCTTCAATCCTCCGGAAAACTTTTCTGCCTGGTCCGGATCGCCGTGCACGAGGAACACATTCTTCAATCGGCCCTTATTGAAATGATTGAAGTAGGCAAGAAGTTCGTTCCGGTCGGCGTGCGCGCTGAAGGAGTTCATCACCACCACATCGCACTTTCGTTCGTGCACCTCGCCGAAGATCGTCACTTCTTTCTCCTGTTCGACGAGCCTTCTCCCGAGCGTATGCTCGGCCTGATAGCCGACGATGAGGATCGTGTTTTTAGGATCGCCGATGTTATTGGCGATGTGATGCCGAATACGCCCCGCCTCGCACATGCCCGATGAGGCAATGATGATACACGGCTCGGTCTTGTCGTTCAGTTTCTTCGATTCATCAACATTCCGTATGTACGTCAGCCGATTGAACCCGAACGGGTCCTCCTCACGCTTCATCAGATCGAGCGTCTCGGCGTCGAAGCATTCGGGGTGTTTGCGGAACACCTCCGTGGCGCTCGTCGAAAGAGGACTGTCGACGTAAACGGGAATATTCTGCAGCTTCCCCTTTTCCCTGAGGAGGTGGATCGTATAGACCAGATCCTGCGTGCGTCCGACGCTGAACGCCGGAATGATAACCTTGCCCCCGCGCCGCGCAGTCTTCATCACGGCCTCTTCAAACTTCTGGGGCATCTCGTCAACCGAAGCGTGGAACCGTCCGCCGTACGTGCTTTCGCTGATGACCGCATCGACATCCCCCATGAATTCCGGGTCGCGCAGGATCGGGAGGTTCGGCCTGCCAAGATCGCCGGTAAAGCCGAGTTTGATTTCGCGGCGGTAAGAGCTTTTTCCGTCTCCTCCTTCGACGATCGTCAGGATCACGGAAGCAGAACCAAGAATGTGTCCGGCATCCACGAACTCGACCTGCACCCCGCTTGCCGCTTCAAATTTCGAATGATACGGTACCGACTGGAACAGGCTCAGCGCGGGCTCAACATCGTCGATGGTGTACAGCGGCTCGGGGGGCGGAAGATGTTTCTTTGTGTGCTTCTTGCCGACAAATTCGACGTCGCGCTCCTGAATGTAGGCGCTGTCTTTGAGCATGATGTCGCTGAGGTCGTGCGTGGCAGGAGTGCAATAGATCGGTCCCGAGTACCCGTTTTTGACGAGGTTGGGAAGGTTCCCGGCGTGGTCGATGTGCGCGTGCGACAGAACGAGGGCATCGATCGTTGAGGGGTCGAAGGGAAAGTTTTTATTCCGCTCGAACGTATCCGCACGCTTCCCCTGGAACAGGCCGCAATCGAGAAGAATTTTCTTTCCGTTGACAAGAATGAGGTGCATCGAACCAGTGACCGTCCGCGTTGCACCGATAAATTCAATGACCATAAATTTCCGAAAAGGAGTGAATGTTATGTCACGGTATGATACGAAATCAGGGGGCGGTTTTCAAGGAAAGAAATTCGGGTAGTGTTACAGTTGCACATTCAAGGCTTTTGGGACAGTCGTTCTCTCGTTTCCAACCTCCGATTGGGAACGGAGTGAATCTAGATGTCTCCGTCCGAAGAACAAGTTTCCGAAACCGCTCCCAACCGAGTTTGAGGGCAGGAGGGGGAAATTCTTAGACTGAAGCATTGCAAATTCGGGGGTAATGTCCTGATCTTGAGTTCACGTCACCCCAAACCTGATCCGCGGTCTGCATCGATGAGACGCAAAGACAAGCTCAGCACGGCGCAGCGTGTTCGATCCATGGTCATTGAAGCCAGGAGACTGTTACTTCCTCTTGGCCTTTTCCCTTTGATATTTCACTGCTGCTTTGACAAAATCCCTGAACAGGGGATGCGGGCTCAGAAAGCGCGACTTTAATTCCGGATGAAATTGTCCTGCAACGAACCACGGGTGCGCCGGCAGCTCGATGATCTCGACGAGGGAGTTGTCGGGAGAAAGTCCGCTGAAGACCATGCCGCTGTCGCTCAATTTTTTCCGGAATTTGTTATTGACCTCATAGCGGTGCCGGTGGCGTTCGTAGATCAATTCTTTTTTGTATGCCTGATGGGCTTTCGTTTTCTTCTGCACGATGCACGGGTACGCGCCGAGGCGCATCGTTCCGCCGAGGTTCTTGACGCCGCGCTGGTCGAACATCAGGTCGATGACGTTGAACTTGGTCTTCCGGAACTCCGTGCTGTTCGCCCCCTTCATGCCGCAGACATTGCGTGCAAATTCGATGATCGCGCATTGAAGTCCGAGGCAGATCCCGAAGAACGGGATCGAATGCTCCCTCACGTAGCCGATCGCCTTGATCTTCCCTTCCACGCCCCGTTCGCCGAAGCCGCCGGGAACAAGGATCCCGGAAATATCGCCGAGGTATTCGTCGAGGTTCGTGCTGTCGAGGTCTTCTGCGCGGATCCATTTTAAATCGACGGCCGCATCGTTGTCCGCACCGGCGTGGATGAACGATTCGTTGATGCTCTTGTAGGCGTCTTTCAGGTCGGTGTATTTGCCGACCACGCCGATCGTAACTCGCTCGCTCGGGTTTTTGATGCGGTTCACGACGCGCGACCATTGGCGGAGGTCGCTCTTGCCGCATTTCAAATTCAATTTCTCGATGACGATCGTGTCCAGCCCCTCGTCCTCGAACATCAGCGGAATCTGATAAATTGTGTCGACGTCCCTTCCTTCGATCACCGATCCGGCCTCGACGTTGCAGAACAGGGCGATCTTTTCCTTCATTTCCTTCGACAGCCGGCGTTCCGTGCGGCAGATGAGAATATCCGGCTGCACGCCGATCTCGAGCAGTGTCTTCACGCTGTGCTGGGTCGGCTTCGTTTTAAGCTCCCCGGCCGATTTGATGTACGGCACGAGCGTGACATGGATGTTCAACGCATTGCGCCGCCCGGTATGGAGCGTGAACTGGCGGATCGCTTCGAGAAATGGAAGGCTTTCGATGTCGCCGACCGTGCCGCCGACCTCGGTGATGATCACGTCGTACTTGCCGGAGGCCCCGAGCTGGCCGATGCGCTTCTTGATCTCGTCGGTGATGTGGGGAATCACCTGCACCGTGGCGCCGAGATAATCGCCGCGGCGCTCTTTGGAAATGACCTCATAATAGATCTGTCCGGTGGTGGAGTTATTCTGCCGCGAGGTGCTGATGTCGAGGAAACGCTCGTAATGCCCGAGGTCGAGGTCGGTTTCAGCGCCGTCGTCGGTAACGTAGACTTCACCGTGTTGGAACGGGTTCATCGTCCCCGGATCGACGTTGATATACGGGTCGAATTTTTGGACGGTCACGCGGAGGCCTCTGGACTTCAGCAGCAGCCCGAGCGATGCCGACGCAATGCCCTTCCCCAGCGACGAGACCACGCCGCCGGTGACGAAAATGTATTTGACGTGATTATTGGCCATATGGAAATCAAATATTAAGGGTGATAAAAGAAAATGTGAATGTCATAATCAAAAATGGAGAATGAACAATCTGAGCGCTTCTCCTTCACGATATCAACAGCTGCAATTATTATTTTTGAGCTTTGAGTTCTGCTCTGACTCTATTGAGGTCTTCCTGCGTGTCAACGGGGATCGAATCGAGTTCGGTGATGACAGTTTTGATACGGAAACCATGCTCAAGGATGCGGAGCTGCTCAAGCTTTTCCGCCTGTTCCAGCGACGTCGGCGTCAACGAAGCATATTTCTGCAGGAACGAACTCCGGTAAACGTAAATCCCGAAATGCTTGTAGAATACCGCATGCTTAAGCCAGTCGGTGACCTCTTTCGAATCGCGGACAAACGGGACAAGCGACCGGGTAAAATACAGAGCGTAATGATTCCTGTCGATGACAGCTTTTACCACGTTCGGCGTAAGAAGGTCGTCGAGCGAAGTGATCTTTTTGACCGCCGTGCCGACGACGGCCTCCGGGTCATCGAGAAGGAGCTGAACAGCCTGATCGATGAGCGCCGGCGAGATCAACGGCTCGTCCCCCTGAACATTCACGACAATATCCGCATCGAGATTCCGCGCAGCAAAAGCGACCCTGTCGCTGCCGCTTTGGATCGATGACGGGGTCATCACCGCCTTCCCGCCGAACTTTTTCACCGCCGACTCTATTCGTTCATCGTCCGTGGCGACAACGACCTCGGTGAGCAGCTTCGACCGCTTCGCCCGTTCATAGACATGCTGCACCATCGGCTTGCCGTGGATGTCCGCGAGCGACTTTGCCGGAAGGCGCTGCGACGCGTAACGGGACGGTATGATGCAAACGATTTTCAAATGACGATCGACGATTGACGTTTCATGAAATTTCTTTTCTCAATACGAATCCTTCGTTCCAGTACCATTCGGCATTCGTAATTCGCGAACCCTTTCTACCCGATCACCTTCGGCACTTTAAAGAATGTACCGGTTTTTTCCGGAGCGTTTTTCAAGGCCTCTTCGGCAGGGATGGAGGGCTTCACAACGTCGTCGCGGAATACGTTGTTCAGCTCGATCACGTGCGACAACGGCTCGACATTCGACGTGTCGAGCTCGTTCAGCTTCTCGATATATCTCAGGATATCGTTAAGCTCATGGGTCAGTTTCTCTTTTTCTTTTGCGTCGAACTCCAGGCGGGCAAGCTCGGCGATGTGTTCGACGTCGTTCAGTGTGACTGGCATGCGGGGATCTCCGGTGGATGATGCAAAGAATACAAGAGACAGAAGTCAGGAGACGGGAGACAGGGAACTGAATAAAGAGCGTATTCACATCTCATGAAAGATGCTCCCGGTAGTTTGCCGAAATAATTTCGCGGACGTTGTTCATCAACGCAATTTCCTCATCCCGGCTTGAAACATGCCGGGTGTCGATCGGTTTGCCGATCAGCAGCTCGATGGGGCTTGGCCGGATATCGAGGGAGGCCTTCGGCAGAATTTTAAAGCTTCCATTGATCGTGATCGGCACCACCGGAACTCCCGATTTCGCGGCGAGCGTAAACGCGCCGCGCTTGAACGGAAGAAGCTTGCCGTCGCGCGTGCGCGTCCCTTCCGCAAAAAGGATGACGGAGCCTCCGGTTTTGATCGCCTCAGCCGCACGGTCGATGCTCTTCATTGCTTCACTCCCCTTTGCACGGTCGACCATGATATGATGCCCCCATTTGAGCGCCCAGCCCCAGAGCGGAACGTACGACAGCTCTTTTTTGAACATGATGCGCACATGCGGCAGCACCGACATGATCGCCGGGATATCGAACATGCTCGCGTGGTTCGTCACAAAAATGTACGCCCCGTCGGGCTGAATATTTTCTATTCCGCGCGCAGAGACCTTGATTCCGCAGACCTTCAGCGTGAGTTTTGACCACGTGCTTCCCGCCCAAAAATATGTCCTGCCGTCCTTCTCGACAGGCAGGCTGAGAAGGGCGACGATCGATAAAAGAATATTCGTTACGACGATGAAGATGATCCTGCCGATGGTCAGCATGAAACGCATTATGCCCTCTCCGCAGCCCGGATCCTTTTTTCGATCGACGGATGACTGTAAAAAAGAAACTCAACGAGCGGATGTGGGGCGGTATCCGAAAGGTTCATCTCGGCGAGCTTCCTCATCGTGGACATGAATGCCGGAGCGTTTCCTGTTCTATCGATCGCATACCGGTCCGCCTCGAATTCATATTTTCTCGAAAGGACGTTCGACAAGGGGGACGTCATGAGCGAACAAACGCCGAGCCAGAGCGCGAGCAGCGGCAGGGCAGCAAGCTGATCGACCGATGAGAACCCGAACCATCCAAGCGACAATGAATACAATTGTGACGTAATGAATAGCCCCGCATAGATGCTCAGCGTTCCGACGACAATATTTTTCCAGATGTGGCCATGAACATAATGCCCCAGCTCATGCGCGAAAACGGTTTCGACCTCATCGTCCGAAAAATGCTGCAGCAGTGTATCGCCGAGAATGATCCGTTTCGATTTTCCGATCCCGGTGAAACCCGCGTTCGCCTTCTTCGTTGTCTTGCTCAGGTTGAACGCAAAAATTCCGGTCACGTTCATTTTTGTATTCTTGCACAACGACAAAATCCGCTCCCGTAAGGGTTCATTTTCCAACGGCGTGAATTTATAGAAGAGGGGCATGATGAAAACGGGAACGATCTTCGACAGGAGGATCGAAACGACGAACATCGCTGTCGCCACCGGCAGCCACCACAGCCCCTGGTATTCCCGCAGGAAGAAATAGAAGAGAAGCGCAAGCGGAACAACGATCGGCAGGCTGACCAGGAACCCTTTGGTCTGCTCCCACATCCATTGAAGGAATGACTGATTCGATAGGTTGTACCGGTGCTCGACGATATAACCGGAATAAAAGCTGAGCGGGAGGGAAAAGATTCCGCTTACCAATCCGAGGATGGCCCCGAAGAGAAGCAGTGCGACGTACGGCGACCGCGTGGCGGCGTCGGCAAAATTCTGAACGCGAAGAGAGAGTCCAGAAACAATGATCGTTACTGTCACAAGAAATGATATCGCTGTCCCGATAAGGGACAACGTCAGTTTCAAACGGCTGTATTTTTTTGCTTGAGATGACAGTGCCGACGCATTCTTGGGCTCTGCTTCAACGGCACGAAGGATACTCATTGACGAAACAACGCGAGAGGTTTGGTCTTCTGTGGTTTTTCAATAATACAAAAAGGAAGGAAGAAAAACAAGGAGAATGCCGGGTAGTGTCTCAATTTGATAGGGATCCTTTCTTTCCGAGAAAGAAAGGACCAAAGAAATCTTTCGTCCGAAGGATCCCTTCGGGGAAAATCGTAACGCGCGGATTCAATCCCAGCCGCACTTCCGCCAATTTCGGTGCAAAGAAGTTTTTTGAACATCATCATATGGGATTTTTGCACCGAAATTGGAACGCTTCGATTGAATCCTTCCCCCCGCGCGCACCCGACGATTTCGAAGTGTCGGCAAAATGCCACTGGAATTTCAAGCGAGGAATCGGCGGGTTTGTGCGTTGGGTGCGAGGCGAGCGTTAAGAAAACGGCAAGCTTGTGAGTTGGCATGAGGAGCCGTTTTCTAGGGCATGTGCGAAGGAAGCATCGCGAGGGTTCCGATTCCGAGAGGCCGTTCCCGCTTTCCAAAACTATGAAAGGCGGGATCCCGTAAAGCGGGACTTTGCTTCTTTCTCTGGCCACAGAGAAAGAAGAGGGGTCTGGCAAAATTCAAACTGAGACACTACAGAATGCCGCTGTGATAGCGGGCTGCTTTGAAAAGTCGACCCTTCGACGCGTCCCGATAGAAAACATCGGGACTTGCTCAGGGTGAGCGAGTGCCACGAAGCGGCACAAGACGAAGGACATCCCGTCGCCAAGGGATCTTTTCGGGGAGCAAGTGAGCGGAGCGAACGCATCGTCGACGACCCGTCCGTAGGGATGATATCGCTCCTTTTCCTAGAATAGTACCGATAATCAAGTCGGCGGGAATCAAAATAATTCGGGCTACGAGCGCCGCTTTAGCAAGAAGTGTCCGGCGGCTTTCTAGCCCGGTTTCACCGCCACGACGAGCAATCCGGTTCCGGTCGTGTTGGCTCGCTTGTAGTCGGCGGCCATCAGAAGGAGCGTGAGCCACAAGGTGAGAAGATAATAGAACGGGAGGACGACGAAGTAGAGCTTGCTTTTGTTCAGCATCAGCATCGGGTACTTAATGCCGAGCCGCCACGCGATGCTGCCGATCGGGCCGTAGGTATAGGTGACTTTTTCCAGGTGAAACCCGGCGCTCTTCAGTTTCCGGGTAATGTCGTCGACGGAATAGCCGTTCCGCGCATGCTCGCCGATAAAGCTTTCATCGCTTTCGTCGTGCGCGTCCGAACCGCCGAGGTTCGACGGGGTATTGATGAGCACTTTTCCCCCCGGCTTCAGCGCCTGATAAAAATTCCTGAACACCTGCACGTCGTCCTGAATATGCTCCATCACATCAACGGAAAGAACAAAATCGAACCTGCCGGTGTGCTTCGGGATCGTCAGATCTTCCACCTCAAACAAGACCTTGCTCAGCTTCATTTTTGAAAAGAATGCGCGGCAATCGGCGATCTGTTCGTCCTTCACATCCACCGCATAGATCGAAGCTGAGGGGAAACGCTTTGCACAGTAGAACGAGTATTGGCCGAAGCCGCTTCCGGCGTCGAACATGGCAAAGGGGTCTTTCTTGCCGCCCAGCAACTCCCGGAGCGCACGTTTGACGTACCATTCCCGCAGGAACATGATCCCAAGAATTGCGTAAAAAAACCTCCGCACGGGCGGGCTCGTCCGCGCGACATTACCGATGACGTTCTTAATTGGGTCGTAGTGCATTTTCAGTGATCAGTTATCAGTGAACAGGGATATAAAGCTCATTGCGTGTATTCTTCATTTTCTTTTATAACTGTTAACTGATCACTGTTCACTGCTAGCTGTCAGCTGTTCGATCGCTTCCGTCATTCTCTCCCACGAATATTTTTTCTTTTCACGCGCGGCGCCGGCGGAAAGTGTCTCTTCAAGGCCTTCGTTGTAGAACCGGAGGACCGCTTCCGCAAGCCTGGAGGGATTGTTCGGCGGCACGACGAGTCCCGAGACTCCGTCCACGACAACTTCGGCGAGGCCGCCGACGTCGGTCGCGATGACCGGTTTATCGAAATTGTATGCGATCTGAGCGATGCCGCTCTGCGTAGCGGAAAGGTACGGCAGCATCACGGCATCCGCGGCTGAAAAATATTTTCCGACCATTTCATTCGGCACATAGTCGGAAACAACGTCGACCACATCGCGCACCTGCGCATCCGAAATGTGCCAGCGGTACTGTTCTTCGTCGTCATAGTATTCGCCGACGACGAGCAATTTGACGCGAAGAGATTTCTTGAGCTCCTTCATCGCGTCGATCATCACATGGAGTCCTTTATACGGGCGAATGTAGCCGAAAAACAGGATCACTCTTTCATCGCGGATGTTCAGCGCGGCCCGTGCGTCTTTTTTGCCGAGGCGCGCTCCGAAAATCTCGTACACCGGGTGCGGAACCTTTTTGTACCGGGGGTTGTCGACCGTCGCCACCAGATCCTTCTCGACAGAATCCGACTGGACGATGTATCCGTCGACAAACTTGAATGCATACCATGTGAATAGTCTGTCCCCGGGTCTGCGTTCGTGCGGGATCACATTGTCGCAGATCGCGACGACCCTGGTTTTCCGCCCGTATTTGATCAGCGCGCAGATCGTCCCGAAGCAGGGACCGAAAAACGGAAGCCAGTATTTGAAGATCACGAGGTCCGGATTCCGCCTGCGGAGGGCCAGGCCGACCCTGATCCAATTCAGGGGATTCACGGAATCCATCAGCTGTTCGCTTGTCACCGGCAGTCCCGGGTCCCCTTCTTCCTCCTGCGATTTTCCCGGGAAAAGGATCTTCGGATACTGCCTCTTGAACGAGACGACTTCTACGTGATGCCGCTTCCTGAGATGCGTATACAGCAGGGCGATGTAGTGAGCAATGCCGCCGCGCAACGGATACGCCGTGCCGAGAATGATGATGTTCATCGCCCGGACTTCACGCCGATGGTTCCAGAAGTTGACGGACCGACTTCACAACCCGGTCCGGATAAAGGTACTGCATGCAATTGTTCGGGCACGTCGGCGAGTAGTAGCACGTGCACTCGAATTCGGGTTCGAGGATCTCGCCGAGCCCGTACAACTCGAACTCGTGCTTGTTAAAAATATTGTTGAAGAGAACGATCTTCTTTCCCAGCCCGATCGTGAGATGCATCGCCATCGTCACCGCAGTGACGACGAGGTCACACTGGTCGATGAGGTTGATGAACTGCTTCAGCGGATAATGGCCGAAGTATTTTGCCTTCGAGGCCCGGGCGATCTTCAAGTTTTTCTTGTGCTCCTGTTCTCCGCCGAGCAGGAAGACCTCGTAGCCCGCCTTTTTCAGCGCGATCGCCGCCGCGACCCAGTATTTCTCGGGCCAGAGGCGCGACGTCCACCGTCCGCCGCAGCCGGTATTGAGGCCGACAATTTTTTTCTTTCCGGCCGTCTCCCACCGCCTGTCCTTCCACGGTTCGAACGGAAGAATATATTTCTCTCCGTTGAAGGCGAACCCGCACACCTCAAAAATCTCCTGCGGATAGCTTTTCGTGTTCGCTTTGTTCACGTCGTCGAAAACGCCGGTCTGGAATTTCGCTTCTGCATCCTTGTCCGCCGGGGCGCAGACCCCGTTCTTTAAGACGAATCCCTTTTTTGTGTCCGCCGTAATCTGAAGCGAAAGGGCGCACGCCTCGCGGTCCTTGTCGAGGTTGTACAGGATGTCGAACGTTACGGAACGGAGGGCGACGACATTTTCCAGCGAGAATTTCATCCGGACATCGACCAGATCGGGGAGCATCTCCGGCGTCAGCGTGAGCCACCAGAGCTTCGCATGAGGGAATTCCTTTTTCAGGCGGTGAAGAAGCGGCGTCGTTCTAATGACATCGCCGATCGCACCAAGCTTGATGATGAGGATGTTCTTATCGATAGGGGCGTAATACGTGCAGCTGTCGCAATGGACCCCGTGCTGCTTATGCGGTTTGCATGGGACATCGCCGCGGAAGTAGCGGCAGTCGGTCTTGAGGATCATGGGTTCTTGAAAAAAGCGTTGGCGATAGCCGGGTGCGGTTCAGGGATACGACGATCGGCTGTAATGAACGGACCGCGTTGCGCTGACGCCGTCACTTGATGATTTCCCTGATGGAGTATTCCTTTTCCACGTGCTGTCCCTTGGTGATCATCTCTCCGAGGAGTCCGATCGACACGAACTGGATCCCGACGATCACGAGGATCAAGCCGACAAGGAAGAGCGGGCGGTTGCTGAGCGACGTCCTTCCCGCGATCCATTCGGCGACAAGGTAGCCGTCAACGCAAAGGCCGACAAAGGCGGAGACAATTCCCCACACACCGAACAGGTGCAGCGGGCGGGAAATGTAGCGCGTGGTAAAGAGAACCGTGAGTAGATCGAGAAACCCTCTGAAAAATCTCCCCATCCCGAACTTGGTTTTTCCGTATTTGCGGGCCCGGTGCTGAACAACCGCTTCGCCGACACGGAACCCCTGCCAGTGCGCCAGGGCCGGAATGTACCGATGCAGTTCGCCATACACGTTCACACTTTTAACGACGTCGCGGCGGTACGCTTTCAATCCGCAATTCGAGTCATGAATCTTCACGCCGGTCATCAGGCTCGTGACGAAGTTGAAAAACTTGGACGGAATCGTTTTCGTGATCGGGTCGTGGCGTTTCTTCTTCCATCCCGACACGACGTCGTAGCCCGATTTAATCTGCCGGATGAGGTTCGGGATTTCGGCCGGGTCGTCCTGCAAATCGGCATCCATCGTAATGACGAATTCACCAACCGCCCGCTGGAAGCCGACCATGAGCGCGGCGCTTTTTCCGTAATTCCTCCGGAACCGGATGACCTTGATCCGGTTGTTGCGAAAATGAAGGTCGCGCAGCACGCGGAACGAATTATCAGTGCTGCCGTCATCGACAAAGATCAATTCGTAGCGTCCGCCCATGCGGACGAGCGTATTCTTCAGCTGATCGGCAAGTTCTTTGAGAGACAGCTCTTCGTTATAGAGAGGAATGACGACGGAAACTTCGACGTTGCTCTGCGGGCGGTGCTGATTTGACTGCTGCGGCGGCCTGTTGTCCTGCTGCGCGGAACCGGCAGCGGGGACTTCGCTCATCGAAACCGAAGCGGCGGATGAATCCGCGGGGGAGACGCCTTCTGCCGGAGCTGATTCATGCGGTTTTCTGTTCGGCCGCCGGTACCGACGGTACCGTGAGCGCCTGAAGGGTTCGTCATGCGGCTGTTGCTCGTTCGTTTCTTCTGCCATACTGTAATTCGTAGTCGTTCAGTGATTTGCTCAAAGTAATACAATTCGTACAGAAATGCAACGAGGGATGACGATGAGCACTGCCCGAAGATGCCGGGCGAGAACGCGTGATAACTGGCATCAATACAGCATCGTGATCTGCCGTTGGTTCAGTGTCTTCCCGGACGCCAAGAACCCAATATCGTAATCGGCCCAAAGACGGCGCATGTCGCAAGAGCCAAAATACCACTTGCCATTCAACCTAAACTCCACTAAATTCTCCCCATCTTTATTGCCGCGTGACAAAGCCGTACAGCCTGATCTTATGCCGGTAACAACCCCGCCGGCAAACACGATATAAAGCTTATCAGCATACGCTGACGTCAAACGACGCTTTCACGAGAGAGCCCGATGCTCCTTCATCATCAATTTGTCCGTATCGCAAAGCAGTACGAAAGCAAGATTGCGATCGTCGACCGGACGACCAATACCCGGCTCACGTACGGAAAAGCGCTTATCGCTTCCCTCATCCTCTCGGAGAAACTCAAGAAGTACGATGAAGGGTTCATCGGCATCATGATCCCGACCTCCGCGGGATGTGCGTTGTCCGTCCTCGGGGCGCTGATGAACGGACGGACGCCGGTGATGATCAATTATTCCACCGGGGCTGCGGCCAACGCGGAGTACGCGCAGAAAAAATGCGAATTCAAGACGATCATCACGTCGAAGGCGCTGCTCGAAAAAATCAACTGCCGCAAAGTCGAGGGGATGGTGTTCATTGAGGACATCATGTCCAGCGTGACGATGTTCGACAAGATCAAAGCCGCGCTGAAGTCGAAGCTCCCTGCGCAAAATATCATCAATAAAATATATGCGGGGAACGAAGACGACACGCTGTTCATCCTTTTTACAAGCGGCAGCGAGAAAGAACCGAAGGCTGTCCAGCTGACACATCGCAACATCGCCTCCAACATCGACAGTCTCGAAAAGGTCTATGGGCTGGCCGCGAGCGATACCTTCCTCGCGAACCTCCCTTATTTCCATATCTTCGGGCAGACCGCGAACCTCTGGGCGCCTCTCTATTTCGGCATGACCATGGTGACGTACGCAAATCCTCTCGATTTCAAAGTGATCTGTACCATCGCCCGTGAAGAGAAGGTCACGCTGATGGTCGGAACGCCGACGTTCTTCCACGGCTATCTGAATAAGTCCGAAAAAGGGGATTTCGCATCTGTGAGGATCATGATCACCGGCGCCGACAAATGTCCGGAATCGCTCCGCCAGGGCTTCATGGAGAAGCACGGCATGGTGCTGCTCGAGGCCTACGGCGCCACTGAAACGAGCCCGGCGATCACGGTCAATACGCACAGCAACAACAGGCCCGGGAGCGTAGGGAAAGTGATTCCGGGAGTGCAGGTGCGGATGGAAAACTACGAGACGGGGGAAGAGTGCAAAGTGAACGAGATCGGAAAGATTCTGGTCAAGGGGGACAACGTGATGAAGGGATATTTTGACGATTTCGAGCAGACTTCGCTGAGCATCCGTCACGGATGGTACGACACCGGCGACATGGGATACATGGACGAGGACGGATATTTGTGGCATGTCGGGAGGCTGAAACGCTTCATGAAGATCGGCGGAGAAATGGTATCGCTTATCAAGGTCGAAGATGTCCTTGAACGATTCCTCGACCGGGACGTAGAATGCTGCGTCGTCGAAGTTCCGGACCATTTGCGCGGCGCAAAGATCGTCGCGGCCGTCACCCAGCAGATCGACGAAAAAGCCGTCCTCAGAAAAATGTCGGATCATCTGCCGAACATCGCGCTGCCGAAACAGTTCGTCGTCATCAGCGATCTGCCTAAAATGGGGAGCGGGAAGATCGACTTCAGGAAAATCACCGACATCGTGCGGGACATGGTCCAGTCGCGCTGAGTGTTGTGCGTCACTTCTTTTTGTTCTGATCCCCCCTATTTTCACAACGTCGTTCGGGGCTTCTTCCACTCACGGGGATATCCACTATGAAAAAAAACCTCTTCATCATTCTTCTCTGTTTTGCATCTTCGGAAATTTTCGCTCAGAGTTCGGGCAACGCGTTCACGATCCTTCTTGGCGGCGCAGTCGGAAAATTCAACATCGACGCCGGCGGAAACTTCAATACCATATACACTGACAGGAAACTCTCCTACACCGCGGTTGCCGGGCTCGGAACCGGATCCCTCTTTGTCATCGGGAAATACCGGACGTTTGAAGCGTCGGGACAATCGCTCGTCAGCAATATCGCCGCGACCGGATCGGCTCAGTGGAAGCAAACCATCCTCCTGACCGGCCTCCGTTTTGGACCGGGCAACTCGGCGTTCTATCTCGATGCGTTATACGTTTTCAACCATGCCCAGGAGACGATCGGCACCGTGAACCCGGCCATCGACGTGCTGGCCGCAAGCCAAAAAGTCGACGACAACGGATATGCTTTTGCCGTCGGGCTCTCTCCAAAAATTGCCGACCCGCTTGCTATCAACTTTGAGGCGGAATATTCTGTGATGGCACGAAAAGCGACGCTCGCGGACGGCAACACGGTTCCTAACCTCGGCGGCCTTTACCTGAGCGCCGGCATCAGTTTCTACTTCCATAATTGAAACGACCATGAAAACACTTTCAATTCTTCTCGCTACGGGCCTGTTCGGTTTGCTCTGCGGATGCCTCCCTCAGAAAGAAACCAATCAAACGACAACGACCCTTGCGGCGCTGGAAATAGTTCCGCATCCCGATACGTTGAACATGGCGGTGAACGCGACACAGACACTGAGCCTGCGAGGCACGACCGTTGACTCAACGCAGCAGACGTCGACCAACAGCGGCATTCTCACCGAGACGGGCTTCACTTCGACGTCGGTCGACACCAACACAACTCCATTTCCCTCCGACCAGGCGACGTGGACCTCTTCGAACACCGGGGTAGCGACCGTTTCCAACGGCGTCGTTACCGCCCACGGCGCAGGCTATTCCAGCATCTCAGCAACGGCGGGGGGTGCAACCGCTCCCTCCGTTCTGGTGAGCGTGCAGACCGGCAATTCGGCTCCGGGCTTGAGCCTGGACCCGCCGGAATATTCGGTGATCTTCAGGGACACCGTTTCGGTCTCGGGAAATGTGCAGCAGCATGCGATCCTGCTCCTCTCCGAAGCAAGCTCCGGATACAACAACACGAATGTACCGTACGACGGTAACGGAAATTTTTCGGAGACCATCATCGGACTGCAGACGGGGTTCCGGACGATCGTTGCGACCGCTGAAAACTCAAGCCAGACTGGTCTCGCGACGACCCGCTACAAGTACGTCGTCTACTACCAATACCTGAGCCCGGCGGCGGACAGCATTTGCGGCAATTGGGTGGGGACAACTCTGAGCATGAATTTTAATTTCAATATTTCGAAGAGCATCGTTTACTCGCGGTACGACATCAACGGGCATATCGATATCCAGTTCCCGGGAATCGGATTCGTCAGGAACATCACGCTCACCGGCATCATCGCGAGCGACGGAACCATCAACGCAACCCTGACGCAGACGTCCCAGGGGTTCACTATCTCCGGATATTTGAAGGGATATTTTATGACGGTCGGAACGGGGGCCGGGAGCTATCGGGCTTCGGCAAAAAAGACGGGGTGGCCGACGCTCAGCGCGACGGCGGACTGGACGGCGGTGAAGCAGTAGCGGCACAACTCATATTTTATTGACGACGAAACCGTACTCCTTCGCAAACTGGACGAGGTTCACGACGTCAACGATGTCCAGTTTTTTCTTGAGAGCGGTGAAATGCTTGTCGACGGACGATTTGCTCATTGATAGGCGTTCGCCGATCTGTTCCGGTTTCAATCCTTGGGTGAGGAAGGAAAGAATTTCCATCTCAATATCCGTCAGGGGCTCGCGGAGATGCGATAATTTCTCGAGCTCGGCGGAATGTTTTTTCAGCAGTCCCTCCACCATGATGCGCGAAACGCTCGGGCTGAAGAACCGCTTCCCTTCCGCCACGACCCGGATCGCCTCCGCCAGCTCTTCCTTCCCCACGTTTTTCACAACGTATCCTCCGGCTCCCGAGCGCAAAATCTCCGTGACGTATTTCTCATTTTCGAACCCGCTGAGGATGAGGATCTTCGTGCCGGGATACTTTAGCTTGATGATCTTCGCCGCTTCGACTCCGGACATTTTGGGCATCTCCAAATCGAGAATGACGACGTCGGGGTTCAGTTTCTTCACGGCGGCCACGGCTGCTTCTCCGTCCGATGCCTGTCCGACGACATCGAAATCGCCCACGGTCGACAACAATGCTGAGATCCCGAGGCGGACAACGTCGTGGTCGTCCGCCATGACAATGCGAATTTTCTTCATAGCTCTTCCTGTCAATTCGATAAAACCAGTTTCCATTAAAAAATATTTAATCGAGGGGCCAAAGTCAAGGTGAGAATTGTCGGTGGCGCTGCGCCTCGAGGCTTTTGAGGCAGTGGCTCCCGGTCTCCCGTTCGACGCTTTCAGACGAAAGACAAGTCATAGAGCCGCACCCAAACCAAGTTCGGGAGCGAGCATGGGAATTCTCAAACTGCAACACCGCCGAATTTTCAACGCACGGTAAGGGAACGGATGGAAATCCGCTCCCCCTTTCTCTTTTCGTTGACAAACCAGTAACAGTTTGGTATATTTTTCCACAATTGAATGTCGACCCAGCCTATTGGCACTGAGTGAACCGGCCAAAAAAATCTCTCGGACAGAATTTTCTTACCGACGCCAACGTAGCGAAAAAAATAGTCCGTTCGTTGAACCTTACGACATCGGACCGCCTCCTTGAGATCGGTCCCGGGAGAGGAGCACTGACGGCGCTCTTGCTCGCCGAAATTCCGAAGATGGCGGCCGTGGAGATCGATGATCATCTTGCCGCTGAACTTCGTTCAACATACGGAAATGCGTTAACATTGTATCACGACGATGTCCTTGAACTCGATCCCCGCACCATTGCAAAAAACATGGGGGGAGCGTTCCGCGTCGTGGGGAACATTCCGTATTACATCACCAGCCCGATCCTTTTTTGGGCGATCGATGCTGCGGAAGCGATCTGCGACTGTACGTTCATGATGCAGTATGAAGTGGCCCGGCGGCTGACGGCAAGACCCCGTTCAAAGGAATACGGGATCCTTTCGGTATTTGCGCAGTATTATTCCACACCGGAATTGAAATTCACCGTCGCCCCCGGCTCATTCTATCCGGTGCCGGACGTCACCTCCGCCGTCGTGTCGCTGGATTTGAGGAAGCCGTTTTTCCGAAAAGCGATCGACGATACCACGTTCCGCGCGGTCGTCCGGGGAACGTTCAGCACGCGGCGAAAAATGCTCCGCAACGGACTTCGGGCCCTCGATGTCCCCAGCGAATTTTTTAAGCAATCGACGGCGAATTTCGACCGCCGTCCCGAGGAATTATCGGTCGAGGACTTCGTCACCCTTTCGAACGAAGTAACGGCCATAACCGGCAAACGATTCTCAGTATGACATCTTCTTTCCGTTACCGAATTGCGCTGCTGACGACGAGCGATATTGCAACGATGATATTTCTCACCATCGTCGCAGCGCTGGCCATAATCTTCTCTTCAGTCATTCCGTACTGGTATGTTCTTGCAGGATGCAATATTCTCCTTGTCGGCCTCATTCCCTTCCTGGCCAGGAAGGCGCAGGAAACCGATGCACGGGCGCTCAAATACATCAGGGACTGGTATCCTGTGCCGATGATCTTTTACGTCTTCAAAGAGACGTATATGATGGTGCATCCGATCCATCCGCAGGATTTCGACTGGCTGCTTATCCAGGCCGACCGGTGGATCTTCGGGGGGGACCCGACGCACTGGATGATGAATTTTGCTTCGCCCGCCGTCACCGAAATTCTTCAGATCAGCTATGCAAGCTACTATCTAATCTTACTGAGCGTTTTTTTTGAGCTGAGTTTCGAGAAGCGGCATACTGAATATTTTCTCGGGGCATTTCTTGTGATCTACGGATTCTATCTTTCGTATGTCGGTTATTTTCTGCTCCCGGCAGTCGGTCCGCGGTTCACTCTGTATGATTTCAATTCTCTTGATACATCATTGCCAGGAGTGTGGGTGACGAACGCGCTGCGCGATTTTGTCAATGCGGGAGAATCGATACCAAAAGGTGTCACCCATGCAGTCGACTTTGCGCAGAGGGATGCGTTTCCGAGCGGACACACGCAGCTCACGCTGACGATCCTGTATATTGCGTTCTCTAACAGATTGAAGAGCCGCTGGGTTTTGCTCGTCGCCGGTTCGCTCCTTATTATCTCGACCGTTTATCTTCGTTATCATTACGCCATCGACGTCATCGCCGGCGTTCTCTTTTTCCTTTTCACGGTCTGGAGCGGAAGAAAAATCGATGCGTGGTGGAGGGAATATAAAAGAAAGCTGAAAAAAACGGCAGGTGTGACAGTGCAGCCTTGATAAATTCGTCTTGCCTTCCCGGAAAAATTTTCGTACCTTTTTGAGTTCAAAAAAAGCCTGTCTATGATCTGACAGGCTTTTGAATCTATGGTGGCCATAGTTCAGTCCCAATTTTGCTCGGCTTAGCGAGCGCAGCGAAGCTAAGGCGATCGTAAAATTGTGGGTCCCGCCGACAGGCGGGATTGGTTGCCAAAATCATTTACACGGTGGCCATAGTTCAGTCCCAACTTTACTCGGCTTAGCGAGCGCAGCGAAGCTAAGTCGAGCGTAAAATTGTGGATCCCGCCGACAGGCGGGATTGGTTGCCAAAATCATTTACACGGTGGCCATAGTTCAGTTGGTTAGAATGCCAGGTTGTGGCCCTGGAGGTCGTGGGTTCAAGTCCCACTGGCCACCCGATGTCAGTGAACAATGAACAATTAACAATGAACAGTGTTGGTCGAGAAGGTACGGACCGACGTTCATTTATTGTTGATTGTTCATTGTTAATTGTTCATTGACAAGTCCCCATCGTCTAGAGGCCTAGGACCGGAGCTTTTCAAGCTTCTAACACGAGTTCGAATCTCGTTGGGGACACGCTTGAAAGGGGTGTTATTTTATTAACACCCCTTTTTTTTTCTAATAAACCGAGGTCTTGCTTCGGTATCTTTAATAGATAGCACTTCGCGACCCTCGTCTTCTGGTCAATGACGATCTTCTCCACTACCTGAGAGATCAGGGCTTTCCGCTCGCTCAAGGGCGCCTGCTCGAAGTGGCTTTCAAAATTGCTGAAGAACTCAGCGACTTTCTTGGCGATAGTGTTATCGTAAGCCTCCTGCTCCTGTATCGCATTGCAACT